>Ga0066372_10000728_pt1 | contig 12547 bp, 11 predicted proteins | sample Knorr_S15_td_250_FD_77011 | JGI IMG/M metagenome (GOLD analysis project Ga0066372, IMG submission 77011) | Marine microbial communities from Southern Atlantic Ocean transect - Knorr_S15_td_250_ad_251m_LV_A | ecosystem: Environmental > Aquatic > Marine > Oceanic | place: Southern Atlantic ocean... | reverse complement strand
CAGTCGGTGTGGCAGTCGGTGTGGCAGTCGGTGTGGCAGTCGGTGTGGCAGTCGGTGTGGCGGTGTGCAAAGAATCCACTCGCAAAATTTCTTGGGTAGAAACGAAAGATTCGCCGTCCGATATTATTAATTTCAGCGCATAAACACCAGGGGTAGCTGGAGTAGTCCAAACAGCTGATTGATGCCCATTATTTACCGACCAGCAGTGTGGTGAGACTGAACCACCGCTGACAATCCAGCAGGGTTGCAGATAGGGACCGAACGGCTCCACTGGCTGAATTGATTCTGTGTCGAACCACCCTGAAACTACTTCAGCTATGCCCTCAGGCATCTTCCCTGAATTAGAAATGTCAAGAACTAATCCTCTCAAACTCCAAAAATCGATAAAGTCTAACAAAAATGAAAACGAAAAGCGGTTGGGAATAAAATAGCTCTCACCGTCGATCTGAACCACTACTGATCGCGCGATTTCATCCCAATACACGTCCCCATCCCGGGTAGCTGAGGTATTAGTGTCGAGAATAATATTTTGCCCGGTACTAATCAATCCAGGTTCGGCATCAATCTTTATTTCACTCAGTGTCTCAAGGAGAGATCTGGAATCCTCAAAGTTAGATGCTCCACCTTGAATAGCGGTGGATACTAACAAAGAAATCTTCCCGATATCTTCACCTCCAACGATATATGGCAACAAAAAAGAATCTAGAACACTTAATATGTCGCTGTCAGAGTATCGAACTGAAATCCATAATCCGTCCACAATAGCAATTAGCGTGGACCAGTCATAATTGTGATCCTCTGAAGGTCGTGTAACTACGTTGATTTTCCACCCATTCATCGAAGCTTTACCACGTAATTCAGAGATAAATCCTCTTAATAAAGCTTCTGAATTTAACGGCAGTAGTCCAAAATTTATGACCACGCCACCATAATCATTATCTCGAATGAGATCCGCGATAGCCGTCGAATAAGCACTCCTGATTTCAGGAGTGAAAAGCAGTCGCTCAATATCTTGGGTGTTCCCCGATACTTCAAGTAGACCGGTCGCATTCGTCGTAATTTCACCGCTAAAAAGTTTAGAAAATACAAGATCGCCAGACTCATCTCGCAAATGAATTTCTGCCCTACCCGCGACGAAACTGTCGATCCGCTCACCTACTGGAGAAACAAATAATGGTCCCGGAGAACCGTAAAGAGAAACTCTCTTCGTAGAACCTGTTCGCTCAAGCAAAACCATATTACGAAGTTTGGGAAGTTGTACTGATGCAAGCAACCTTTTCTCAGATTGATCGATTAGAGAAGACTTCACTGAAATCCAACGACCAGACTTAAACGTGAAAAGATCCAACTGAGCTACATTCTCGGTTTCAGCAAAATACGGAATGCTCACCGAATAACTGATACCATTTTTGCACAAACTCTCCGTTGCACATGAAGCCTCAAATTTATCGATAAATCTGTGACTCAGAGTGTAAAATTCACTCCTTGCCTCATGCCCATGCGGTAAAGAACGGAACTGGTTTTCGTTCGTTACCATCCACTCGGGTTCGGCGTTAGATGTCTTATCATCAATAATTAGAAAAATAATTAACGCTATAGCACCTATAATGAAAACTATTGCCGCATATTTTCTCCACGCAATTCCTCTAGGCTGATTAGGTGAAGAAAATTTAGATCTTTTGTGCCCAAAAATCCAAAACCGGGAAACGTGCTCTTCATCCTTGTCAATCAACACGGAACCGTCGGGCCACTCGCTTCGAGTTAGGACAATATTAGCTTGGTCCTTGTGCTCATCAGTATGCTCAAATAACGCCGAAAAAGCCATCGCACCATCGAGGCCAATCGACATCTTATTCAACTTTGAACGATTTACTGCTTGTCTATAGATGTCTATAGGAGGCCACCCTTTATAGTGCGCCCCCGCCACTCCACTAGTTTAACAGATATATCCATTAATCCTCTCTCCTAATCAAAAAAATAGATTCTATTCGCTAACTATTTTGAGACACTGAAACCCGTGATAGAGTATTTACTCAAGAGATGAGCCGCAGACGCAAATTACAGTCTCTTTAGAAGGCGAATATCTGATTTTTTGGGAGAGGAAGTATGTCTGATAATGGAGACTTGGTAAGCCTAACCCTTGAGGGGAAAGCTCGACTAGAAGCTCAGCTACATGACCTAAAAACCGTGCGAAGACCGGAAATCGCTTCTTTGATTCATGATTCACAAGGAGGCGGACCTGAAACAATTGACGCGCAGTACGAAGATGCCAAAAATCAGCAAGCATTTAATGAAACTAGAATTAATGAACTTGAGCGTTTGCTTGAAAATGTCGATATCATTGACGAAGCTGTTCAGTCTGCGACAGTCCAGCTTGGATCTCATGTAATTCTCCGAGACCCTGATGGAAAGCAGTATCGGTACGTCCTAGTCGGAGCTGCCGAAGCGTTACCAAGCGAAGGTAAACTAAGTGAACAAAGCCCTCTGGGACAAGCATTAATTGGCAAGAAAAAAGGTCAACAATTTTCGTTTGCAGCTCCTAAGGGAGAACTTACCTTCAAAGTAACAAAGGTCGGCTAGTCATCTATGCCAAAAAATCCTCAAGAAACTTCGTCTGAGGCGTCAGAAAACCTCGATGACTTAGAAATCTCGAACGAACGATTGGTAGTTCCACGTTTAGAGCAACGAAAAAAATTGCTCGAACTGGGCAACCCATACCCTGCGAGGGTAAATCGTAGCCATACAGTTGCAGCCGCCCGAAAATGCTTAATTGAAGACACAGAAAATGGTACAGAGACAGGGGAAATCAACCCAAAAGTTAGTATCGTCGGAAGAATTATTAGTGTTCGACGTGCTGGTGGAATGATCTTTGCTGACGTACGCGATTATTCGGGCGAGATACAGGTTCAATTCCGGGCTGATGCCCTAGGCGATTTTGACCAACTGAACCTTGTTGCACCAGGAGATTTTGTGCAGGTGAGAGGTGATGTATTCACAACGCGACGAGGCGAGATTACGGTCAGCTGTGAAGAGTGGTCAGTGATAACAAAGGCGGTGCGGCCATTCCCCGGCACAAAATACCCAATTGTCGACGAAGATATTAGATCCAGACAGCGCTACCTCGACCTTATGGCTAATGAAGAGTCGAGAAATATCGCAATCACTCGCTCTCGGATACTTCACGAAATCCGACAATTTATGCATCGTCGCGGTTTCATTGAGGTAGAAACATCCATGTTCCCCAGAGTTGCTGGTGGTGCCATGGCTCGACCATTTACCACGCAATCAAACGCGTTAAACAGAGAACTACTACTCAGAATTTCGCTTGAACTCCCGTTAAAGAAGCTACTCGTAGGTGATCTTCCACCCGTTTTTGAGATAGGAAAAGTATTTCGGAATGAAAATGTCGATCGGGATCACTCACCAGAGTTCACTATGCTCGAGTCCTACGAACCTTACACCGACTATGTAGGTGTCGCAGACATGGTTGAGGCCTTGCATTCTCATCTTGTCGACACTGTGCTTGAAGAGTCGGAGATTCTTCTGCCAGAGATTTTACATCCCGAAACACGCGATGTAATCAAGGACGCACGAACCATTAATCTGGCACCGCCGTTTGAAAAAATTAAATATCGCGATTTAATGCATAAGTACGCTGACAAATTTGATGACAGAGAACACGAAACGCTTACTGAGTTGATTGATCGAGCTCTGGCACTAGGAGTAAGGGTTGACAAAACTATGTCACGCGGCAAAATTCTGGATCGAATATTCAGCGAGAAAGTCGAACCATTTCTCATCCAACCTACTTTTGTAATGGATTATCCGGTGGAAAGTACACCTCTTGCCAAACGAGTCCCAAATGACTCAACGTTGGTCGAACGCTTCGAGTTTTTTATAGATGGTCGTGAAATTGCTAACGCTTATAGTGAGCTCAACGATCCCGTAGATCAAAGAAGCCGAATGGCTAATGAAGAAGACTCAGCATTCGCTGACGATGAAATTCCACCAACCGATGAAGACTTTCTTATCGCAATTGATCACGGCATGCCGCCGGCAGGTGGAATCGGAATCGGGATCGATCGACTGGTTATGCTGTGCACGGGGGCTTCAAATTTGCGCGAAATTATTCTATTTCCAACTCTTCGCGAACCTGAAAAATAGAACCAACCGCTGGATCTGGATCACATTAACTTGAATCATTCTTCTCACATTGCCAAGAATATTTGTAGCCTTCGTGAAGATATACATATACATATAAAATTTTCGGACGCGTTTAAAGTGTTGACTAATCCTGAATATTTTGAGCATTTCCTAGCGCCACAATTTGAAAACGTTCAAGGCAATGTTGACGGGTTTTCATCCATCTTACGACTTCCCATGAAAAGGGAAATATTAACTATGTCGCGGGGAGGCGAAGATCCTGACACAATTAACTATCAAGGTGAATTGGGCTCTGGATCTGCACTACTCGCATGGAAAATTAACCCTGAAACAGATACCGAGGTTCATGTCACGGCAGAGCTAAGATATACGGTATCGCCGGGGATTATCAGTAAGCTGACCGAATCCACTATTTTTAAGGCATATCGACTTCAATCAATACGAGATTCCTTATGGCTATTAAAGCAATATTTAGAAAATTTTGAGAATGACAAGGCTTAGCTGTTTCGCACCCGAGACTGAAGCAGTCATCTTTGACCTTGATGGGGTGCTAGCTGATACAGAGCCTGTTTCTTTCCAAATATTGAGTGATTTCATAGCACCTCAAGAAGTCACCTGGGCTACGTATCAAACCCTCATCGGTAAATCAAGCGTTGATTTTGCCATCTGGCTAAAGGAGACCTATAAATACAGTGAACCTGCAGAGATGCTTCGGTCTATCGCAAACCAGTATCGTGAAGATAGAATCAGCGGAATGTTGGTGCCGGAAATGCCGGGAGCATCAGCTCTTATCAGTGAGTTAAAGCAAAGCGGCCTAAAGTTAGCTGTGGCATCCCAATCGTCAAGAAAATGGGTTGAGGCCATTCTTAACTCCTCAAATCTCGAACACTTTTTTGACTTAGTAATCACTGCTGACGAAGTAGACCAACCAAAACCAGCCCCTGACATTTATATTCAGGCTGCGTCTCGGCTTGCAGTATTGCCAAAAAAGTGTATTGTTTTTGAAGATTCTCTTACAGGAGTAACTTCGGCCCTGTCAGCAAGAATGCTAACGGTGCAACTTCGTCAAGCTACCCCTCAGCCACCTGTGGCAGCTGAAGCTGATTTAGTCATAAATTCATTTGCCGAATTTTTAAGTAAGTATCTTAAAAGTGAAACATAATAGATAGTCCAGCCCAAAAAAGTAAGAAATGCATATATCGATGAGAAAACATTTCACAGTGACAGGGTTTGTTGTCCATAAAAATAAGGTCGCTCTCCACTGGCATAAGCATGTTAAGAAATGGTTACCGCCGGGCGGACATATCGAACTAGATGAAGATCCTATCAGTGCTGTTCACCGCGAAGTTAAAGAGGAAACTGGTCTAAATATTCAGATACTTGGTGGTCTTCCTTATAACTACGGCGCACCGTTTCAGCTTGCAAGACCTGAGGCCATGGCTATTTATGATATGCGGTCAGGTGACGGAAGTTTGAAAGACGCACATCAGCACCTGGATCTCATATATTTCTGCGCACCAGAAAATGGTGATTTATATGGATTTCAGCCCGATGGCTGGCTCTGGATAGATGAAAAAACTATCCAGAGCGGAAAAGTAGTAGGCTTAGGTCACAATGCAGAAATAGCACAAGATGTTCAGGAATTAAGCCTAAAGGCGATTGAACGATACAAAGAAAGAAAGACGCTTGATATGGAGCAAGGACTACTTTCATGATCGCAATCAAAACTATTCGCGAGCACACTTCCCTCGTCCGAGATGCGCTCAAGGCACGCAATATGACTGGACCCATTGATGAGATTCTGGAGTTAGATATAAAAAGGAGAGCTCTACTAGTTGAGGTGGAAAATGGACGAGCCAAAAGAAAAGAAGCCGGCAAGGCGATAGGAAAAGCAAAAACTGAGGCCGACCGTACTGAATTGATCGCCAGACAAAGATCCGGATCTGACCAATTAGATGCACTTGAATCGCAACTGAAAAACATCGATTCAACATTGAATGAGTTATTGCTGGAAATCCCTAATCTCCCTCATCCAGAGCTGGCTTTAGGAGGTGAAGAAAGTGCCGAAGTGATACTCATAGGTGATGGAATGAATAACGAAGAATTATTCAGCAGTCCTAAATCTCTCGATAACTTCGCAATTGAATCGGCGAGTTCAATACCACATTGGGATATAGGCCGAGATTATGGCTACATAGATTTTGAGCGAGGCGTAAAGGTGTCAGGGTCTACTTTTTATATGCTCAGAAGCGATGGCGCACGAATGCAACGTGCCCTGATCAATTGGATGCTGGACTTGCATCATGAGAATGGATTTGAAGAGGTCTATCCTCCATTTGTCGTGCGAACCGATCCACTAGTTGGAACCGGCCAACTGCCAAAATTTTCGGACACTCTATTTGGTATCGAGAACTCAGATCTATGGCTTGTACCTACGGCCGAGGTCCCCATCACCAACATGTACCGCGATGAAATTCTTGATCATGCACTACTCCCCATACAACATTCAGCATATACCGCTTGTTTCCGGCGCGAGCAATTCAGTGCAGGCCGCGAAGTAAGAGGAATAAAACGGGGATACCAATTTGACAAAGTTGAAATGGTAGTGTTTGCCCGCGAATCTGAATCCTGGGAAATGCTTGAATCACTTCTCCAGAATGCTCTTGACGTGGTTAGAAAATTAGGCCTCCGCTATAGGGTGTTAAGACTTGCAAGTGGTGACATTGGCTTCTCAGCATCAATGACATATGATATCGAAATCTGGTCACCAGGGAGCGGCGAATGGCTTGAAGTTTCATCCGTTTCGAACTTTACTGACTTTCAGGCACGAAGAGCTGGGCTACGTTATCGATCTGAAGACGGAAGCGTTAAGCATCTTCACACTCTAAATGGTTCAGGATTAGGAATTCCTCGCACGTTCGCTGCCATATTGGAACAAAACATATTACCGGATGGGAGAGTACTTATTCCAACTGTGCTTCAACCCTATCTAGGCAACCAAGAATATCTGTTGCCTGTCAAAAGTGTATAGGTCTTCATTCTCACGGGGTGTAGACTAGATCCCTGTGAATAGTTTGGAGGGGTGCCGGAGTGGTTGAACGGAACGGTCTTGAAAACCGTCGCTCGCGGATTCGTGAGCCGTGGGTTCGAATCCCACCCCCTCCGCCACACCCAGCTTTCAACTCCCATTCTTCAATTTTACAGAACGGCGATAATGACTAGTTTACTGATCATCGGAGATACTCATGTCAGATCGTGGGAAAACGAGATAAATCCGAAGCTTCGGGATTTAATCGCTGGCGCGGATCTTGCAATTCACTGTGGCGATTGGATATCACTTGACGCGGTAGAGGGTTTTATATATGACGCAAAAAATCATGCGATCGTTTCTGGAAATTCCGACCCGCGTGAGCTAAGGGATACCGTTCCGTATCTAGAAATTATCGAAATAGATCAAGTTCGAATAGGTATTACGCATCCTGCCTGGGCTGGTCCTGAACCACCACTTGATGAGCTTCTGCTGGATTTTCCTGCCGAAAAGTTTGGAGTACTTGATGTTATTTGTTATGGACACACGCATGTTCCAGAAATTAATTCGCACAAAAACATTACTTTTGTAAATGGCGGTCAAGGATATTCATCACTTTTCATACCTGGAACATATGCAACTATAGAAATTTCAAAATCGGGTGATATCGATGCACAAATCCATGAATTTGCTCCTGCACTATAAGTTGTAGTTTTTTATATTATCTTTACCTAAGGACAGTGGAATTCCCGTGAGTTAGACTTATTTATCAGTTGTCAACGATGGAGGGGTCGCATAGTGGCCTAGTGCGGGCGCCTGCTAAGCGCTTGTTCGGTTTTTTCCGGACCGTGGGTTCGAATCCCACCCCCTCCGCCATAGAAAATTGAAGCAATGGAATCAAGAACAAAAGGTGACAAGAAATGCCAACTTTTAACATAACGACGTTGGGCTGTCAGATGAATCAGGCAGACTCTCTTAAGCTCGCGGCTGGCCTGGAACAACTAGGCTGGCAATCAGTTAAAAAAGATGAGTCAGCAAATTTATTCGTTATCAATACGTGTTCGGTTCGGCAACATGCCGAAGACAGAGCATATTCGCAATTAGGAAGACTTAGAAAGCAAAAACTTTCTGGGGAAGAATTGCATATCGCTGTGATGGGTTGCATGGTCGGCCCAAAGACAGCTCAACTAGCCAAACGATTTCCCTATGTAGACGCATGGGCACGACCTCAGGAATTTGAGCCAATTCTTACCTTGGCTGAAACAATTAAAGACCCGTCTGAAGGTGACTTAGGATCTCTATCTGTTCTCCTCGATGGTGGATTGACTAGAACCTATGCTTTACCAACCGGTATATCCGCATTCGTCCCTGTTGTTCACGGTTGCAATAAATTTTGTACTTATTGTATTGTCCCTCTACGACGGGGCCGTGAGCGGTCTCGCCCTGTTGCCGACGTACTCGATGAAATTAATTGGCTCGCGGACCGTGGAATTCGAGAGGTCACCCTATTAGGTCAGACCGTAGAAGCTTACGGTCATGATCTTTCGGAGCGCCCCACTCTAGCAACCCTGTTCAGAGCAATTGAGAAAATCGAAGGCATAGTCAGGGTGCGGTTTCTTACGTCATACCCGAAAGATATGACTAATGAAATTATTGATTCAGTGGCCGACTGTCGAAAGGTATGTGAACACTTCAATATCCCAGTGCAATCAGGATCTAATTCAATGCTGGAAAGAATGCGGCGCGGTTACATGGTGGAAGAATTTGTGGAACGTGTAGAACGAATCAGATTAAAGATGCCTGATGCCGCTATAGCAACTGATATTATCGTCGGATGTCCGGGAGAAACCGATGATGAATTCCGAGAAACATTAAGTCTGCTACGTCAAATACGATTCGACACCATACACGTGGCCGCTTATTCACCCCGACCAGGAACTTTTGCAGACCGCAACATGATTGATGATGTTCCAAGTAAAATCAAGAAACAACGCTTACATCTTGTGGAGAAGATTCATCAGGAATCAAGTCTTAATATCAATCAAAAACTACTAAACAGGGAAATTGAAATCCTGGTTGAGTCGGTGACTGAAACGCAGGCGACTGGACGAACTAAACACGGAACAATCGTGCATTTCAACACGAACGGTGAAGTTAAAATAGGAAATCTAGAAAATATTGTAATAACTCAAACAACGGCCTGGTCGCTTAAGGGTCATATAGCCGACAATCTTTCTCTTTCGGTTGTTTGATTTAACTGCCATGGCAAATCCCTTTTAACAATATTTGCCTCGAGTGATTGTTATCCTAAATATTATGAACCAAATAGAATCTGAACTATCAACTGATGTTGCGGTCATTCTCGTAATAATTGGAATTATCGGCGGAGCGCCGCACGTATTACTTGTCCATCGAACTGCAACACCTGAACAAAATAAATGGGCTCTACCAGGAGGAAAATGGAACAAGACTGAGTCACTAGAATTTAGTGCAGAAAAAAAACTCGTTCAAGAAACCGGAATCGACACCTTATATCTTGAACAATTGTTCACAACTACCGGACTCGATGATGAAAACTCTTCCGTTGCGGTAGCTTATTTTGCTCTTACGGATTTCGCAAGAGTGCGATTGCGTGCTGAGGAGGAATGGAAACCAGACTGGTTTAACGTCAACACATTGCCTGAACTGGCTTTCAATAATAATCAGGTCATACGACAGGCGATCACCCGCATTGCAACCAAACTCCAGTACTCAAATATTGCATACAGCCTGCTACCGGAAGAGTTTTCGCTTCGCCAGCTTCAAGATGTCTATGAAGCTCTTGAAGGACAAACTGTGGACCGCAGAAACTTTCGAAAAAAAATGTTAGCAGGGGGATTAATAGAAGCCACTGGGAAAACTCGAAGAGACGGAGCACATCGACCTGCCCAGCTTTATGGCTTCCTCAAGCGAGAGGCCGTAATTTTTTGAACTAATTTATGTGACAATGATCGTCGCGGTAGACCACACGCGTGTGGATGATACGCTCGAGGCGCAAGATAATTAGTTCTACTAATGAGGTGATAATAAATGAAATTACATGAGTACCAAGCTAAGCAGCTTCTGGCAAGTTACGGAGTACCTGTGCCGGAAGGCAAGGTTGCAACAACTCCCGAAGAAGCGCAAATAATAGCCCAGGAAATTGGCGGAAAAGTCGTAATTAAAGCGCAGGCCCACACTGGAGCCCGTGGAAAAGCAGGCGGAGTTAAAATCGCTGAAACGCCTGCAGAAGCCTTCGAAATAGCACAAGAAATCATAGGTATGCAACTTGTGACAAAACAAACTGGATCTGCCGGTCTTCCAGTCTCATCCGTGCTAGTTGAAGAGGCAATAAGCATAGAAAGAGAACTTTATCTGTCAGTTGCTATCGATGGGTCAATGGCCATGCCAGTTATTATCGCTTCACAGGAAGGTGGAATGGATATTGAGGAAGTAGCAGAACAGCGGCCAGAAGCAATACTAAAGCAATACGTCGATCCTGCCTGCGGATTCCAAGGTTATCAAGCTAGAGCTCTGGCTTTTGGGCTTGGATTGTCTGGCGAACTAAACCGACCGGCTACGGCACTTATCGAAGCTGTGACCAAGTCATTTTTAGAGACAGATGGATCTATTGCTGAAATCAATCCGGTTGTCGTAACAACTGATGGAAGGATTCTGGCCGCTGATGCTAAGTTCTCGATAGATGACTCGGCTCTTTTCAGACAAAAAAATCTCGAAGAGCTCAGAGATAGAACACAAGAGGCTGACAAAGAACTTGAAGCCCAAGACGCGGGAATTGGGAACTATATTAAACTGGACGGCAATATTGGTTGCTTGGTAAATGGTGCCGGGCTGGCGATGTCCACACTAGACGCGATAAAAATGGCAGGTGGTGACGCAGCCAACTTTCTAGATATAGGCACAGCAAATTCGCCTGAGGCGGTCGTTGCTGCTTTAAAAATTATAGGAACCGACCCTGATGTTGAAGCCGTACTGGTAAATATATTTGGTGGACTCGCTCGGACAGATATTATCGCCCAAGGCGTAATCGACGCAAAAAATCAAGGCCTAATCCCGCAACCAACTATCGTTCGCCTAGCCGGATCCAATGTAAATGAAGGCAATGAATTACTCGATAATTCCGGACTTGATCTTGTTCGAGCAAATGGTTTTGCAGAGGCGGCAAAATCAGCTGTCAACGCAATATCATAAAAAGATGAACCATACGCTTAATTAGTAATAAATGAGGAATTTATGAGCCTGCTTCTAGATGAAAATAGTAAAGTCGTAATACAAGGGTTTGGGGCTGCTGGACAGCGCGAAGCTATTATCTGCCGAGACTATGGAACCAACGTCGTCGCAGGAGTCACGCCGGGTAAAGGTGGTCAGGAAATCGAAGGCTTCCCGATTCGAAATACAGTGCAAGAAGCAGTGGACGAATTCGACGCAAACGTTTCTCTGATCTTTGTACCCGCGCCCTTCGCTGCCGATGCGATACTTGAGGCTAGTAGCGCCAATGTCCCGGTCATTATATGCATCACCGAAAACATACCAGTCCAAGATATGATGAGAGTCAAAAGAGTCTTGAATAACTCCAACTCAACTCTGATTGGACCAAACTGTCCCGGAATCATCAATATCGGAGCCCGCGCCCGCGCCGGAATTATGCCTATCGATGTCTATATGGATGGCAATGTGGGCGTAATTTCGCGCTCAGGGACACTTGTTTATGAGGCGGTTGATCAACTCACGAAGGCGGGTATTGGCCAATCCGGCTCAATTGGAGTAGGCGGAGATCCCATCATTGGTACCAGCCAAGCTCAGGCTTTAGCTCTCCTCGAAAACGACCCCGATACTGCGGCAATAGTACTGATTGGCGAGATTGGTGGAACGGCAGAGCAAGAAGCCGCTGAATATATCAAAACGATGAATAAACCGGTAGTAGCATTTATTGCGGGAGCAACAGCACCTCCCGGTCGACGAATGGGCCATGCGGGTGCGATTATTGCTGGCGCTGCTGGGACTGCTGAAGCAAAGCAGCAAGCTTTGCACGATGCAGGTGCGACTGTGGTCAAAAATCCTGGCGAAATTGGATCGCAAATGCTTGCGGTGCTCAAAGAACAGGGTCTAGCATAAAATAAAGGTAGCTTTCATCCATGACTAAGAGTAGTATGCGCGGTATGAACTAATTTCATTAAAATGGAGACAGCGTAAAAGTGACATTTGTAATCACTCAGCCATGTATAGATACGATGGACAAATCCTGTGTTGAGGTGTGTCCAGTAGATTGTATTCATTTCGAAGAAGGCTCTGATAAGATGCTCTTCATTGACCCTG
>Ga0066372_10000727_pt1 | contig 12551 bp, 9 predicted proteins | sample Knorr_S15_td_250_FD_77011 | JGI IMG/M metagenome (GOLD analysis project Ga0066372, IMG submission 77011) | Marine microbial communities from Southern Atlantic Ocean transect - Knorr_S15_td_250_ad_251m_LV_A | ecosystem: Environmental > Aquatic > Marine > Oceanic | place: Southern Atlantic ocean... | reverse complement strand
GTGAGCCTTCGTACGAAGATTTGGTCAAATTGGCCCAAGGAGGGGTAGCTAGAAGGCTGGCTCTTCCTTCCTTTGACGAATGGTTGATAGAGTACAACGAAAACACTGGAAAGTATGAAGATGGGTTTCTTGCCCTTTGGGAGTAAGGGGTTCAGGGCCACTTCAACTTGCATGCTTGCTGACGGATTCTACGGGGATCCAGTAGTCTTCTAGAAGGGGAGATCGTCATCTGGTTCCGAGTTTGGCTTTGGGGGTTCAGGGCTTGCCTCAGGAGGTGAGGTCCAGGACCCTTCATCGCTCCTAGATCCCAACATCTGCATGTCCCTTACGTTAATATCGGTCCAATAGCGGATCTGTCCATCGTTCTCGGTCTGCGAATATTCTACACTTCCTTCTACGTACAACTGTTTACCTTTCTTTACGTACATTCCTATAATATCAGCCAGTTTTCCCCATGCGGTGCATCGATGCCACTCAGTTTTCTCTTGCTGTTGCCCATCTTTGTCTTTCCATGTCCGGCTGGTTGCTAACGAAAATTTTGCGAGAGTATTACCATTTGGTGTAGATCGGATTTCGGGGTCATCTCCTACATTTCCGATGAGCATGACTTTATTTAATGACCGGCTCATTTTACGCTGCTCCTTGGATGAAGTACTTGGGAAAACTTGGGTTTTTGATGCATACTGTCATCAAACTACCAAAGGCTTTGATTAGGCGCCATGGGTGGCTGGCGTCTTCTCATGCTGTGAGATATTTTCGTTGAGAAAACCATTAAGAATTGTATGTTGGTATCTTACGAGTGAGCCATGACTGATTTGGTATATCTGAGCATTGCGATCGACGGGCACATTGCTGTTGTTACAATTAATAGACAAGACAAATTGAATGCATTGAATCTTGCAGTTATAAAAGAGATAGAGCAAGTGTTCATTGGTTTGTCTGAGGATGATGATGTGCGGGGAATAATCCTAACCGGTGAGGGTAAGAAAGCTTTTGTAGCGGGTGCTGACATTGGGGAATTGGCAGATTTAAATAGGCAGACTGGAAGGGTTCAGAGTAAAAGGGGTCAAAGGGTGTTTAGTTTGATTGAAAATTTTTCAAAACCCGTTGTAGCTGCTATAAATGGATATGCGTTGGGGGGAGGATTGGAGTTGGCTCTATCTTGTCATCTAAGGGTGGCAAGTAGGACCGCAAGATTTGGTTTTCCAGAAGTAAGTCTTGGGATCATGCCTGGATTCGGGGGAACGGTCAGGCTTTCTAGGGTGATTGGCCTGGGTAGGGCCATTGAAATGACTCTAACGGGTGACATGATAGGTGCAGATAAAGCGGAGGATTTCGGCTTGGTTAGTGCGGTGTTTGGGTCTGACGATTTCCTTTCTGATGCTAAGGATTTTTTGGGTAGAATCATCAGGCACTCTCCAGGGGCAATTCAGAAGGCTTTGCGATCCCTCTATTTTGCTCAGGATACCAGAACAGTAGAGGCTCTTGTCATGGAGAATGACCTGTTTGGTCAATTGTCAGGAAGCGAGGATATGAGGGAAGGAATAAGTGCATTCCTAGAGAAGCGAAAACCAGTGTTCAAGGGAAAGTGACTGGGATGAAACAGGCTAGGAATCTTGCCATGTTAGGGTTTGTGTTGTGTGTTATGTCGATGTCTCTTGAGCCCCTCTTCTTTTGCACTTGAGTGAACTAAAACTCCGGTTTTTTCGGAACCTCGGGGTGCAAGAGCTTTCTTTTCCAGAAGAAGGAGTTGCTATTGTAGGCCAGAATGCTCAGGGGAAATCAAACCTTTTGGAAGCCATTTACTATCTTGAAATTTTCAGGTCTTTTCGCGGATCGAAACCGCAGAATTTGGTTGCCTTCGGAGAGGACGTTTTTAGGCTGGAAGGATCAATCGAATCGAGAGAAGGAGGACGATTGGCTACCCATATCGCTGCAGGTTACGAGGCATCTACCCGCAGGAGAAAAATTACTATAAATGGAAATGAGCCTGAGCGTGTAGCCGATGCTATAGGACATTTAGCAGCAGTTGTGTTTTCACCAGCTGATGTGCGAATAATTGAAGGTGGTCCTGGTGCTCGCCGGCGTTACATGGATGTAATCCTATCATTGAATCGGGATGGGTATTTGGAATCCCTACAGATTTATAAGCATATACTTTCACAGAGAAACTCGGCTTTAAGGTCAGGGGCAGATATGTCAGTGGTCAGGGTCTGGGACGATGCCCTTGCAAAGAGTGCATCCAAGATTATGGTTGAAAGATCTGAATGGGTTATGGGGCACCGGGAGGCTTTTCGAAAATACTATGAAGAGATCAGTACGCAGGATTCTGCTTCCATGACCTATGTTTCCAAGATCAGTTCAGAGGATTGGAAGCATGAGGAAGTTTACGCAAGGTGCTTAGGTGCCCTGGAGGATAGTTGGTCTAGAGATTTTTATAGGAAAAGTACTACACAGGGGCCTCATCGCGACGAATTATTGATCAACTTAGAAGCTGACAAGACTCTGGGTGAGGTAAAGGAAATCGGTTCGGGAGGGCAGCGCAGAACTGCAGCTTTAGCATTGAGGTTGATAGAAGGGGACACCGTAAAGGGGTCTAGGGGTGTTCAACCGATACTGCTTCTTGACGATGCCTTCGCAGAGCTGGATGATAGTAGGAGAGAGAGAGTGATTTTGTTGATGGACCAGGATCGATTTGGACAAGTTATCATGACGGCACCCAAGGAAGGGGATGTTCAAATCCATGGAGATAAGCTTTACCAATGGGGAATCAAAGAGGGTAGGATATACGCGTGAAAAACTCTGAACCTGAAAAGATTGGCAACTTTTTGGAAAGTGTTCTGGAAAAAAGTGGACTTGCTAGCCAGATTTCGAGAAATGGTGTTCTGGATAAATGGAGTTTAGTGGTAGGAAATAAGGTAGCGGAGGTGACGGAAGCTAAGGCTGTACAGGGATCCACCTTATTTGTTGAGGTTAGGAGCAGCATATGGCTTAATGAGTTAAGTTTCATGAAGAAGACATTACTAGTTAAGATCAATCAGGGTCTTACCGAGAAGGCTAGAATAGACCGCATTATCTTCAGGCTGACGGAAAAGTGATTTGAGCCATATTTTTTTGAGTGCGACAACCAGTTACTAAAACCAAGAGAGTAGTTGATGGCAAAGAAAGGAAAGGCTAAGAAAAACGAGTATACAGCTGAACAAATCACCGTGCTAAAAGGCTTAGATGCGGTGCGGAAAAGACCAGGTATGTATATAGGTTCGACTTCAACTAGGGGATTGCATCATCTCGTGTATGAAGTGGTGGACAACTCGATCGATGAAGCTATGGCAGGATTCTGCACTGAAGTGCTGGTATCCTTGCTAAAAGATGGCTCGGTTCGGGTCATAGATAATGGACGAGGTATCCCAGTTGACATTCATCCAGAGGAGGGCATCCCTGGTGTAGAGTTGGCGATGACTACTCTGCATGCTGGAGGAAAATTTGATAAGGACTCATATAAGGTCTCCGGGGGGTTGCACGGCGTTGGGGTGAGTGTGGTAAACGCCCTGTCGGAGTGGCTAGAAGTAGAGGTTGTTCGCGGAGGTCAACGCTATCACCAACGCTTTGAAAGAGGGTTGAAGCAAAAGGATCTTGAACCAATAGCTAAGGAGAAAGGGAGTGGAACTCAAGTGGTATTCCATCCTGATCCTGAGGTCTTCACTGAGCTAGTTTATCAATTTGATATTCTTAACGACCGATTGAGAGAACTCGCGTTTCTCAATAAAGGTCTGAAGATCGTACTTACTGATGAACGGGATGGATCTGAAGAGACCCATCAATATGAAGGCGGACTTAGTTCATTCGTCGAGTATGTTCGTGGCAACCGTAAGGCACTTCACGAAGAAGTGGTTTATTTCGGTGCCAGTAAAGAGGAAGCAGATGTGGAAGTGGCTTTACAATACAACGAAGGTTTTCGTGAGCAAACATCAACATTCGTCAACAACATAAATACTCACGAAGGAGGGGCTCACCTCACTGGCTTCAAAGCCGCTCTCACTAGAACTATCAATGACTATGCTCGCCGGAATAAATTGTTTAAGAAAACTGATGAGAGCCTGTCGGGAGATGATGTAAGAGAAGGATTAACCTGCATTCTTAGCGTAAAGGTTATGGAGCCTCAGTTCGAAGGGCAAACTAAAACCAAACTGGGCAATAGTGAAGTTAGAGGGGCAGTAGAAGCGATGGTGAATGAACATCTCGGAGTTTTTCTGGAGGAAAATCCGAAGGCTGCTAAGACCATTATTGAGAAATCCCTTTCGGCGAAATGGGCTAGAGAAGCGGCTCGTAAGGCTAGGGATTTGGCTCGTAAGAAAAGTGCACTGGAAGGTGGAGTCCTTCCAGGAAAGTTGGCAGACTGCTCGATTTCCGATCCATCACTTAGCGAAATCTATTTGGTAGAGGGAGACAGTGCAGGGGGAAGTGCCAAGCAGGGTCGTGATCGCTCATTTCAGGCGATTCTTCCATTAAAGGGGAAGATCCTAAATGTAGAGAAAGCCAGGGCTGATAAGATTCTCTCGAACGATGAGATTGGTGCGATGATAACAGCAATCGGTTGTGGAATAGGGGAGGAATTTGACATCGAAAAAGCTCGTTACCATAAGATCATTATAATGACAGATGCAGATGTTGACGGAGCACATATAAGAACTCTTCTACTTACTTTTTTCTACAGGGAAATGGAGCATTTGATAACTCAGGGTTATGTGTATATTGCCAACCCACCTTTATATCAACTCAAGAAGGGGAAGAAGGAATTTTATGCCTATTCTGAAAAAGAGCGAGAAGATTATATGAGTCGTTTTTCGAATGGAAAGAATGGTAAGGGGGCTACTGGGGTTCATGTCCAGCGTTATAAGGGTTTAGGGGAGATGAACCCTGGTCAGTTGTGGAAAACAACTATGGATCCAGATAGCAGGACAATCCACCAAGTCACCGTTGAGAATGAGACGACAGCTAGAAAGACATTTAGTGACTTGATGGGAGATGATGTTCAACCCAGAAAGGACTTCATTACCAAGCACGCAAAATTTGTCAAAAACTTAGACGTGTAAGGCTAGATGGCTAATACAATTAGGGGCTTAGGCCTACAGGAACAGGTGTCTTATTTGGTAGAAAACGCTAGCTCCTGGATCATGAATCAGCGCACAATACATAGGGCGTTGGCGAAACCTTTGTCCGAAACGACTCTGGCTGCCCTGCAAGGATTTTTCAGCCAAGATACTTTGGACAGAGTAAAGGTAAGAAGAGTTCCTCTTATTGAGAATCCTCCGTTTTATAGTGCATTCGAGGATGAAGGAGAAAATGTTCCACTCAGTTTTGATGTGTGGGCTGCGATTACGTTTGGGGATGTAATTTTGGTAAGTGAAAGCCAGGCTCCAGGTCCACTTTCTCACTCCATATTGTTTCATGAGCTGATTCATGTAGTGCAGTACAAGATTTTGGGTGTCAACGAGTTCGCCAGAAGGTACGTCAATTCTTTTCTCCAGAGCGGACTGAATTATATGACCATCCCCTTAGAGTCTGTAGCCTTTGACCTTCAAGGAAGATTCGAAAAATGCGAGGGTAAGAAGTTTTCGGCTGAGGATGAAGTTCAGTCACGATTGTTTGTTCCTGGTCTACCCTATGCTGGCAGAAATGATTGACCTTGTCCAATAAAGGGGAAAAGTAGGGTTTCAGTGATTGAACCTGACGCTTTTTTGATTATAAGCTCTCAGATTCTCAACTTGTGAACTAGAACCATAGTGTGGCAAAACTTAAAATCATGCCTAATTATTCCAGTCGTGTTTGCGTGGTTGGAGCAGGGAGTTCAGGCTTGGCAGCGGCTCGAAATTTTCGAGAGGTTGGGTTGGAGGTGGATGTGCTGGAAGCTTGTTCGGATTTAGGAGGGAACTGGAATTACGAGTTACCAGTTTCTCGCGTCTATCGTTCTACGCATGCAATTTCTTCTAGATCTGGGACTGAATTTCCAGACTATCCTATGCCCGAAGTATTTCCAGACTATCCTCATCATAGCCAGATTTTACAATATCTGAGAGACTATGCAAGGCACTTTGGGTTGATAGGGTGTATAGAGTTTGATACGGAGATAGATAAGATCCAACCCTCTCAACTGAGAAATTCTAACGGTGAATTTTGTTGGGAGATCCACCTGAACAATGGTGAGATTCGTTCTTATGGTGCGATTGCCATAGCAAATGGTCACAATAATCATCCAGTGTTTCCAGATTACCCTGGATTTTTCACTGGAGATTCAATGCACTCAGCTGAGTATAAAGTTTCGGAAAGCCTCATAGATAAAAGTGTTTTAGTCGTAGGAGGAGGAAACTCTGGGTGCGATATCGTTGTGGAAGCTGCTCACAAAGCAACGGCTGCCTTTCACAGTACCAGGAGGGGTTATCACTATATACCTAAATATCTCTGGGGGAAGCCGTCCGATACGGTAGCTGACTTAATGCACCAATTAAGGGTGCCTATATGGATTCAGCGTTGGATTGCGAATTTGTCTCTCTTTCTTGCTCAAGGGAGACAGGAAAAATTTGGTCTCCCAAAACCAGATCACCAGCTTTTCGAGACACATCCGATTGTAAATTCTCTTCTACAATACTTTGTTAGACACGGTGCTATCACACCTAAGCCAGATATTGAAAAATTGGACGGGAACAAAGTGTACTTTGTAGATGGTACGAGTGAATCGATAGATCTTCTCGTATGGGCCACCGGATATCAAATCACTTTTCCTTTCATGGAGGGAAAACACCTGAACTGGGTAGAAGGGATGCCGCGGCTTTACAAGCATATCTTTCATCCTCAATACGACAATCTTTTTGTCTTGGGGATGGTCCAGCCCGATAGTGGCCAATTTGGCATTGTTCATTGGCAATGTCGGGCAGCAGCTCTTTATCTAGAGGCTACTTGGCGGAAAAATTCTTCTTGTGAATGGTTAAGGCGGAGAAAATGTAATCCAGTCGAGGACCTGAGTGGTGGAATCCGGTTCCAGAAGACTTACAGGCACCTATTAGAAGTAGAGCATTTCAGCTACACTAGGCAGCTAAAAAAGATAGTAAAGAAGCTGGAGACGGAGTGTGATAGTGTGTCCAATTAGGTCATTGTGACTTGATCAGCGCGAAAGAAAGATAGGTGCACACACTCTCTCGGGGTCCTAGTCTACTATGAACGGCCCTGGAACCTCCAATATCGAGACTGCCAACATTCCAAGTAGGCCGACTACTAAGAGATAATATATAGTAGGAAGGATGGTTTTTCTTAGTGTAGACCCTTCTTTCCCTAAAAGTCCAACGGTTGCTGATGCGGCTACAACGTTGTGGATTGCAATCATGTTACCAGCTGCTGCACCTACAGCTTGGAGTGCCACTATCATCGCACTCGAGACGGCTAGACGAACTGCGACTTCATGTTGGAAGGCGGCAAACATTAGATTGCTTACGGTGTTGGAGCCAGCGATGAATGCTCCCAACGCACCTGTTGGGCCGGCAAATAATGGCCAGATACCACCTACGGTGGTGGCAACCCAATCGGCCATTGCAAGGGGCATCGAAGCAAAACCAGAATCATTGATCCCTGAGTTTATATAAACTTTAACCATAGGGACCGTAAATACGAGTACAAATCCAGCTCCAGCAAGGACTTTGCTAGAATCGACAAATGCACTCTTCAGGCCGCTGAAATCCATACGATGCATGAAGGCTGTTATGACAACTACAACGATCATAATGGTTCCAGGAAGGTATAGCGGTGTGGTTCCAGCTGTAATGGACGTACCTAGTATTTCTGTCCACTCGAATCTAAGGCTTCTCAGGGCGGTACCAACGGGAAGGGAAGGAAGTCGACTTAGGATTAGAAAGAAAGCCAATATCAAGTAAGGTGCCCAAGCTTTAGGAGATGACATATGTGCTCGTTCCTCTACTGCATTTGATTTCTTGTCTAGGTCACTACTCCAATCTGAAGGCCAATTCTTACGATCAGGAAAGTCCCAAGTATCTTCAGGCACGAGGAATCCCCGTCGGGTTGTAAAAGAAACAATGGCTAACCCTACGAGCCCACCTACTAGTGAAGGAAATTCCGGACCGAGGATCCATGCAGTCATAACATAGGGGACTGTAAAAGCTATTCCACCGAATAATGTGAATGGAAGAATCGATAACCCTTCAGTCCATGAGCGATTAGACCCAAAGAAACGGGTCATCATTACCACCATTAGCGTTGGCATTAAAGTACCAGTGATTCCATGAATGACGGCAGCTCGGACGGTTACTGCGTTTACATATTGACCCATACTGACTCCAGAAGCTGTGAGCATAGCCAAGAATTCGGGGCTAGCTACACCCTCTTGGACACCGACTAAGACTGGTGTGCCGACGGCTCCAAAAGTCACAGGGGTACTTTGGATCATCATCCCCAGCATCACTGCACCAGCTGCCGGGAATCCCATAGCTACCATTAGTGGAGCAGCTACTGCAGCGGGAGTTCCAAACCCCGAAGCTCCTTCTATGAATGATCCGAAAAGCCAAGCTAAAATGACTACCTGGATTCTCCTGTCGTCACTGATACTATTGAAACTTCTCCGGATTGCAGAAACGCCACCTGATTTTTCCAGTGTATTTAGCAGAAATATGGCACCAAAAATAATCAGTAGTAGGTCAAAAGTAGTAAACAATCCTTCCACTGATGATGCGGCAACATTAGCTAAAGACATGTCCCAAAAATAAAGAGCAATGCCAGCGGCAGTTACGTAGACAAGTGGCATTGCAATCCTGGCTGGAGCGCGAAACCCCACCAATAGTATACCTGCCAGAAGAATTGGAAGGCTTGCTAGTCCCGCTAATGTTCCTGAGTTCACTAGTACCTCTTTGATAATGGTAGACTGTTTTCTCTCAAGGGAACCTTTGACATTGCTGCTAAATAGGCAACATGCGTCGTCATTAATTTTCGGAAAAGGGTGAAGTTGACCGGCTGAACACAGAACAGATTATTCGATGGAATAGGTTGGAGATGTCGCCGCCGCCTTGTCTGTAGCGATAGCTACCCTCTATTTTCGCGTTCACGATATCTAAACACTTTTGAGATAGGAAAACTTCATGGGATTACCCACCAAAATTTTGATTGGACTATTGAGCGGAGTCTTTACTGGTGTAGTAGCTAATGCGCTCAGCCTCAACTGGCTGAAGAATATACTACAGACCCTAGAACCTTTAGGCACGGCTTGGATCCAGGGAATAACAATGGTAGTCATTCCATTAGTGGTGGCTAGTCTGATGCTGGGCACGGCCTCTCTTGGGGACCTTAGAAAGCTAGGAAGGATTGGAGGGAAAACAATCGGCTACTACATGACCACTACGGCCATAGCAGTCACGATTGGTTTAGGTATATCCAATCTGGTTCGTCCTGGTAACGGTATCGACGAAGCAACCCGCAATGAATTGTCTTCTAGATTCGAGGCGGATGCGGTGGGGAGAGTCGACCTTGCAGAAAATGCACCCGGAGTAGTGGAGACTCTATTGAACATAATTCCTAGGAATCCAGTACAGGCAGCAGCAGAGTTCGATCTGCTGGCACTGATATTTTTTACCATCGTATTCGGGGCAGCTATAAGTACTTTGGAATCCAAGCAGAGAGATGCTGTCTTGGGATTTTTCGAAGGGATCAACGGTGCCTCTGTGGTGGTCATAGATTGGATTATGAAACTTGCACCCGTCGCCGTTTTTTCATTGATTGCCCCCATTGTAGCCCAGTTTGGTTTAGATCTGTTACGAAGTCTCCTTGTCTACGCCTTAGTCGTAGTGGCAGGACTATTCTTACACGTGCTGATCACCTATACATCAGCGGTGCGTCTTTTTGCTAAAATAAAGCCAAGAACATTTTTTTCTAGAATGTCTTCTGTCCCGTTAGTAGCTTTTTCAACTTCGTCTTCTAGTGCGACACTTCCACTCACTATGGAAACTGCCGAAGAAAACCTCGGAGTTTCAAAGTCTGTTTCAAGTTTTGTGCTTCCTCTGGGGGCAACGATTAATATGGACGGAACAGCTCTATATCAGGCTGTGGCAGTAATGTTTATAGCTCAAATCTATGGAATACCTTTAGGGGTGGGAGAACAGCTGATTGTTGTAATGACAGCGACGTTAGCTTCTGTTGGTGCAGCTGGAGTTCCTAGCGCAGGAATCATTACTTTAATCATTGTACTTAACTCGGTTGGGTTAGGAGCACATGTACAAGCTGGGATTGCTCTGATTTTGGGTGTGGACCGTATCTTAGATATGTTGAGAACTGCGGTAAACGTGACGGGTGATTTGAGCTGTGCTACAGTTATCGCACGTAGTGAAGGAGAGTTAGAGTTGCCTGACAGAGGAGTTTGAGAGGATGTCTTTCCAGTCGATTATTGATCTCTATACGATGGTGCTACCTGCAATAAAGAATTGTGGAGAGAGATTGGCAAAACAGATGCTTTTGGTGGTACTTCTGTTGTCAGGCTGTGACGATGGATTAAATGGTGGCCATTACCAAGCGGTCTTTGATGAGATTGATAGCCGCGGAGAATATGGAATTTCTTCTATCATCTCAGCTCTAGATGGTTCAGACTCTGCTCTCCAGCGCTTAGCCGTTGAAGGGTTAGGGCGCTTCGAGTCAGAAGAGAATGTCCCAAGGATTGCTAGAGCTTTGGAATCTAAGGACTGGTTGGTGCGTCGCTCTGCTGTGAATGCTCTAGGCCAAGCCGTATTTCGGAGAGACGGAGATGAGGTGGCTGATATCCTTATAGAACATCTTCTAGTTGAAGAGAATGCAGAGGTGAAAGGGGTAATAGCTCGAACTTTGGGACGCCTGTCTCTGTCGGATCAGGGTAAAATTCAGGTTGTCGTTAATAGTTTACTTGAAATGACTGAACAAGGTGTTTCAGTGGTGGAACGGCCAGTTGTACTTGGGGTTGCTATGGGCCTGGAATCAATGATCCGAAGATTGTATTTTGGCGCCAATGAGCCACCTGCTGGAGTAGTACACTTTCTGCAGGAGTTACTAGAGTTTACCGGAATCGATGGTGACGATCAGGTGACTGTATGGGAATCTAGGGCAGCCATTCGGCGGGTGGCAATTTTGGCACTATCCTCTCTGGAAACCGTAAAAAGTGAGGTCTTGATCCAGGCGGCTAACGATACAGATTCGGGAGTACGAAGGATAGCTATGTTAGCTATGAGTGAAGAATTCGATGGAGATGTGCAAGTCATAGAGGGGGGGCTATCCGATCCTTCACCGATGGTGAGAATCGAGGCAGTTAAATCATATGCAAATCGAATTCGAGGGATGGAAGGATGTCAGTTGCTACTATCCAAGGTTGAAGATGAGAACTTACATGTGTCGTTGGCAGCTTTGAATTCGATGAGTGGAGCTTGTACAGAGGGAGACGGATTTGCGACCGTACTGTCTTCTTTAATTTCAGATCCTTCTGCTCAGGAGCCTCATGGTTGGCACAGAGCCGCTCATGCGTTGGTTGCGATGGCTGAAGTATCTAGTGAACGGGGAGACCTACTGATCAAAAATTTTATTTCCCACCAGAATCCATTTGCTAGATCTTATGTTGCTAGAGCCGCTAGGATAACTAGAAATCTGGAAGTGCTCCTCGATCTAATGGGGGACACTGACTCAAATGTGCTCGTTCATACAGTGCAGGGTTTGTTCGAAATCAAAGGTCATGATGCCGATTCTATTCTAATAGCTCAACTGAGTAGCACAGATCCTCTCCTGGTTTTGACAGTAGCGCAGCTACTGCAAGGTTCTCCCAATTCCCAGGAAGCTATTGAACCGCTGGTGGAGTCCTTGAGGATAATGTCCCAGGAACAGAAACAGACGTATCGTGACCCGAGAATGGCTCTCTTAGAAAGACTAGGGGAATTCGGAGGATCAGGTCAGGTGACATCTTTGGAGCCATATCTTAGGGACTATGATGCTGTGTTGGCCAATCGAGTTGCTGAAATCCTGCAAAGTTGGACGGACACCGACTGGACTGCAGATCCTCAGATTCTGGATCGGCTTCCCACGCCCTCTCTGATAGAGATAGGTCAGATGGAAAATACTGTTGTCACTTTGTATATGGCTCGGGGAGGAGAAATTCCGATTGGGCTGTTGCCGAATCTAGCACCAACACATGCATATAGATTTAAGAAATTGGCGGAGAGTGGTCAGTTGAATGGTTTAACGTTTCATAGAGTGGTCAGCAATTTTGTCATCCAGGGGTTGAGTCCAGGAGCTAATGAGTATGCTGGTTATCCTGAATATACTAGGGATGAAATCGGAGTTTTAGCACACTGGAGGGGAACGGTGGGTACTTCCACCCGGGGCAGGGATACCGGAGACGGTCAGATTTTTGTCAACCTTGTAGACAATCACAACTTGAACCATGATTTCACCATTTTTGGTCTTGTATGGCCTGGAGGAATGGAGGCCGTGGACGCAGTTGCAGAAGGTGATGTAGTCATCAGAGCAACCGTCGAAATCTTAGGTGC
>Ga0066372_10000725_pt1 | contig 12561 bp, 11 predicted proteins | sample Knorr_S15_td_250_FD_77011 | JGI IMG/M metagenome (GOLD analysis project Ga0066372, IMG submission 77011) | Marine microbial communities from Southern Atlantic Ocean transect - Knorr_S15_td_250_ad_251m_LV_A | ecosystem: Environmental > Aquatic > Marine > Oceanic | place: Southern Atlantic ocean... | reverse complement strand
TATCTATAAGAAACTTCTGTAATTGTCCCAAGAATTACCGCTATTAAGACAGCAATAAGGTTTACTGGAAGAAACCTAGTTAATAACTTACTCACTTAATCATTATACAGGCCTTTATATATATGCTTGCCCAAGTAGATAAGTGGATGAATTTTGAGAATCCATTATCATCAAGATATGAAGAAATTGAAGCTAATGATATTTTTGATGCTTACTATTGCATGTACTAGCGTTAGTACGTCAGAGCAACAAGAAAACTCTTTAGAGAGAATCAGCAGCACAGAAAAAATATCTACTATCGATGACTTCATATCTATAGGGTTCAAAGTTTACAAAGAATATGATGTATCTGAACTTGTGAGAGCAGAAAGTGCATGGCACGGTATGTGGAAAGATCAAACAGACCGCATTGACTTTGAGGTAAGAGTTTATCAAACACATTTTGATGCAGTAGAATATGGTGTTCCATTTGCCGACAATGTTGTCGGGAAAGACGCAGTGGTAAAAAAATCTGAATCAATATGGCCGGAAGGATTAAAAGATAGAATAAAATTAGCAAGCGAAGGACGCAATTGGGGTGGTGTTGCAGGGCAAAAAATTGTGCCGAAGTACTTAGATTATTTCATTTATGGTAATGTTATTATTCTTTGTGAAGGATTAGAACCTGCAGAATCAAGCCTTCACTGCACAAATATTCTTAAAGAACTCGTAAATGAATAAAATAATCACTGTCAGCTTTATGAAGTAAATCTAACGATTTATTGGGCTTTATTTCTTTTTCTTATCTGAATACCTATATAGAAGCCAACAAAGTTTATAAGCACATCACTTAATCTATTAGTTAAAGTTTCTTTGGCGATTTCATAAGGTAGTAAGTACTCAAATACTTCCCATCCAATAGAAATGAAAAAAAACAGAAACCAATTTTTGAAAATAAATCTTCCAATGATTAGCCATAACAAGAAATGACCAACAGCCCATAGATATTCGTTATAAATAAAATCCATATTCAATTACTTCTTATTCTTCCAGCAATGCTGAGTACTATAGCGAATATGCTAAAGAATGCAGAAAGTACGAATGAGTAATTCATTGCATTGGCTAATACTAATAACTCTGCATCCGTTCGATTTTTAAACTCACCTATTTGAATATTAAGTCCATTGGAAATTAATATGTATGTAATGAGGGTAGTTGAGATAGATATACCAAAGACACTTCCGACATTTCTTATTAAAGCATTGAATGCACTTATCAGACCTTGGTAAATTTTAGGAATTTTTTCAAGTGTTTCACTAGTATTTGGAGCCATCCATAATCCATTGGAAATACCGTTCAAGAAACCGATAGATAATATAATAATCAAAGGAGTTTCTTTGCTGGTAAATATGAATAATATCCACGTAATCGTCAGCAATGATAACCCGCTAACGATGAATTTAAGCGTTCCAAATTTATCTGATAACCTCCCTCCAAAAGCTCCAGCCAGGGACATTCCTGTTGCATTTAGAAAAATTAATATTCCCGTTAAACTAATACTATATTTAAGGACAATTGTTGCGTAGAAAGGTATTAGAAACCAGAAAGGTCCGTTAGATATAAACCCGAACAATCTTGCTGTTGTAGCAAAAGAAAATCTCCAGTTAGAAAATAATTCGAGGTTAAACAATGGTTCTGGATTATTTTTCTGAGATCTTATGAATAGAATCATAAAGGATATACAAATAGCCCAGATGGCCCAATACAAAATTGATGAATAAGCAATATTAAAAGGGTTAGATATATTTATTATTATGATTATTATGAATAAGGCAGAATAAATGGCCCCTTTAAAGTCATAGTTTATCCCTTCTTTTTTTGATGATCCGATTAGGTTGTCTTGAAGAACAAAATTTGCAAGAGAAAGGCCTATGATTGTTGGAAAAAACATTATTAGAAATATGTATCTCCACCCAATAAGTTCTGAAATTTGACTCCCAATTAAAGGTCCAGCTATGCCTCCAATCCCAACAGCAAAAGTAATCATTCCTAACCCTCTACCTTTTTCATTGTCTGGAAAAACTGCGAGTACTATTGCCATTGTTACTGCTTGGAGCATGGAGGCTCCTATTGAACCAACCACCCTACCAGAAATTAAAATTGAAATATTAGACGAGAAAAAACAAATCAATGAACCTATTCCAAAAAGAGCCATGCCAATAATTTGCATTTTTCTTCTTCCTGCAAGGTCAGCTAATTTTCCTAAAGGAAGAAGAGTACTGCTTATAGCTAAGCCTGCAATGATGGTAACCCATGATACAGTTCCAAGACTTACTTTAAAATCTTCAGCTATTTGTGGAAGAACTACATTTATTGCTGATGCATCCATGACCATTACAAACAAAGACAATGCAATAACTAAAAAAACTTTCCATTTATACTGCATAAATTCTTACTTATTCGTTAAGGTTGTCCCATACAGATAATGGCGATGCTGCATGTACACCTGCGTCTACAGGAATAACAGTACCCGAGATCCATCTTGATTCTTCACTAGCTAGAAAAACCACTGCCCAAGCAACATCCCAAGGGGTCCCCTCTGAACCCAATGGACCAGTTTTTCTCCTCAATTCTCTTAATTCTTCAGTCATTTTTCCGCGTAGATTAGGAAAGGATCCATATACGTGTCCAGGAGCTAGGCAGTTGACTCGAATATTTTCTCTGCCATGATGAACTGCCATAAGTCTTGTTAAATGGGATACTCCGGCCTTCGCCACAGAGTATGGAACATTGCGAGTTGCACCAGCTCTTATTGCATCTATAGATGAAAGATTTATTATAGAACCCCCCATTGACTCAGACATTATAGGCACCACGTGTTTGGACATCATAACTGCACTTTTAAGATTATAATCGATAGAATTTTGCCAACTTTTTTCATCTATTTCAGTAACCATACCACTGCCTATTCCTCCAACATTATTGAAAAGAATATCAATTGAACCAAAGTGTTTCTTGCATTTGTCTACAATTGCTTTACATCCATTTTCTTTAGTGCAATCTGCAATAAAAACTACTCCTTCGCCTCCCTCACTTTTAACTTGCTCCAAAGTTGATTTTGCTCTCCTGACATCAATATCGTTGATTAAAATTTTTGCTCCTTCTTTTGCCATCAATACGGCAGACGCCTGACCAATTCCTGTAATTTCACCACGTGTACCAGCTCCTGTAATTATCGCTATTTTATTTTTTAATCTATCAGCCATTGTTATTTATTCTCCGGTCCACGGCTTAGGGGGAAATGCGAGTTGATCAGTGACAACATCTATTACGCATGTTTGATTAGAACTAAATGCTTCTTCAAACGCCAAAGATAAATTTTTAGGATTTTCTACTCTTAACCCTTTTGCTCCCATACTTTCTGCAACATTTTTAAAATTCACTTCGGTAAATTTCCAAAGATCTCCATGATTATGGGTTAGCTTACCGCCATAAGCCCGAGCGTTTACTCCAATCTCTTGATTTAGAGAGCTGTTATTGTTAACAACAATTACAGCGTTTATATTCCATCGTACTGCTGTTTCAATTTCACTCATGTGATACCAAAATCCTCCGTCTCCTGTAAACCCAATTACAGGTCTTTCAGGGCAAGCTGCCTTTGCTCCAATAGTTGCAGGGAGTCCCCAGCCAAGAGATCCTGCAGCCCTTAAGTAGTCTTGAGAATTTCCATTGAGCTCAATCATAGTTCCACTCCAAATTCCAGAATGACCAGTGTCTGATACTACAATGGAATTATCCGGCAACATATTAGTAATTTCTTTACAAAGTCTCTCAGGACGAATAGGTACATTTTCAGAAATTGAATGATCAGCAATTTCTTTTTTCCAATCAGAATTAAATTTTGAAATTTCGTTTAACCATGAATCTTTTGAGAGGTTGTTGACCCTTTTCATTTTTTGATTCAATATTTCTAGAGTAGTTCTTGCGTCACCAACCATTCCAACTTCAACAGGATAGTGCTTGCCTATTTCAGAAGGATCTATGTCGAGCTGCATAACTTTGGATCCAGTCTTTGGAATTTTCCAGTCTAGAGTTAACTGACTGCCAGTTTGGCTACCAATGAAGAAGACCAAGTCCGAAGACAATATTGCCTTGTTTGCTGATGTATTTGAGTACAATCCAGGTATGCCTACTGCTAGTTTGTGGTTTCCTGGGAATACATCTTTACCATTCAGAGACGTGGCTACAGGTATTGAATATTTTTCTGCAAATGCAATCAATTCTTTTCCTGCACCTGACGATCTAGCACCACCTCCTGCAACTATTATTGGTTTTTTTGCGTCCGCTAATTTATTGGCAGCCTTCTCAATAATGGTTTCTGCTGGAGTCATTCTATATGCTGGGAATTTAGTGAATTCTTTTTCTATTATCAAATCTTCATTTACATCATTATCTTCTATTTCTTCACCTGTTTGTCCTGGAATTTCGATGTGTGAAGGTCCAGGTTTTCCGGTTGTTGAAACTCTGAATGCTTGCCTTAAACTCTCTGCCATCTGACTAACATCATCTATTCTTATACTTGACTTTGTAACACTTTTAAACATTGATAAATCATCAATTTCTTGGTAAGTATTTCTATTTCTTGAACCTAAAGAAGGCCCGCCTGTTATAGCAATCACCGGAGAGCACGCTAGGAAGGCATCTTTAAGTCCAGCTGCTATATTTGCAGCTCCAACTTTTTGAGCCATACAAATGCCAGGCTTGCCGCTTGCTCTAGCATATCCGTCAGCCATATATACTGCAGCTTTCTCACTATGAGTCATTACTCTTTTAATATTTGTATTTTTATCTATTTCGGCTAAAGATTTAGGCAAAATGACAGGAATAAAAAATAAATGAGAAACATCATAAGCTTTGAAAAAATTGGAAATAAATCTTGACCCATTCATAATTGCTCCCTACTATTTATTTCGTTAAGTCTAAATCAATAGGAGATATATTCAAATGTCATACGGCTTTGAAAAAGGTAAGATCTATCGAATGCCAACTCATTTTGGCCCAGGCCTCGGTCCAAGACAAGGTCCTGACGGAAGAAAATTCGAATGCAAGGATAATCCAAAAGCAAAATCTATTTCTGTAAGTTTCTTAACTAACCCTCAACAACTTGAATCATTTTTGCCGCCAAACTTTTCTCTTTTTAAGGAACCAATAGTAACTGTTACTGCAAGTTACCTTAAAGAAATAGAATGGTTAGCTGGTAGAGGTTACAATACACTCGGTGTAAGTTTTCCAGTCAAATTTGTAGGTGAAAAAGATGAAGCAAGAGGGAACTTTTTGTTAGTACTATGGGAGAACTTAACGGACCCAATTTTAACTGGTCGAGAAGAATTGGGTTTCTCTAAAATCTATTGTAAATTGCCGGAGCCGAAGATATTTAAAGATAAGGTCGAATGTACCGCAAGCTGGATGGATTTTAACTTTATGAGTTTAAAAGTGAGTAATCTTACGCCTGGAGAAATTCCTCAAAAAACTGAGGAAGTAGAGAGTGAAGACCAATATCTAAAGGGTGTACTTCATTATAAGTACATTCCCAAAACAGGCGGGTATCCAGGGTCTTGGGGTGAAGAAGATGTTGCCTACGCAGTACTTACACCGGAAGCAACGCCAAATAGAATTGTAACTAGTGTTGCATATGGTGATGGAGAGATTAACTTCCATAAAGCTAGATGGGAAGATATGCCTACGCAGTATACGATCATAAATGCTTTTGAAGGGTTGGAAAAAATTAAATATTTTAAAGCGACTGTAACTGAGACTGTAGGTGCTAAAGATCTCGGCGACCAAAGGGCCCTCCAATGACTATGTATAACTTGAAAGACAAAGTGGCAATAGTTACCGGGGCAGGAGGAAAAAATGGAATTGGTAGAGCAGTCGCAGATCGGCTTGCTCAAGAAGGCGCTAAGATAATCGTTACCGATATTGTAGAAGTACCCTATTCGGATGGAGACTGGGAGGGACTCTCCTCAGTAGTTGAAGAAATCACCTCAAGAGGGGGTGAGGCTGCCAAATTATTGGTAGATGTCACTGATGCTTCTAGTATAGAAAATGCAATTGATAAGGCGCTAAATATTTTCAATAGGGTAGACATTTTAGTTAATAATGCTGGTGCCGCCGCTAGTAAGGATAGAGTCTCAATAGTAGATCTTGAAGAAGAAGATTGGGACAGAGTGATAGATATTAACTTGAAGGGAGTTTTTCTCTTCTCCAAATTGTTTGCAAAAGAACTTATTGCTCAAAAGGAAGGTGGAAAAATCATTAATATTGCATCTATTGCAGGCAAGAAAGGTTCTGCCACATTTGGAGCTTACTGCGCATCAAAAGGTGGTGTTATAAGATTAACAGAGTCGATCGCACTTGACCTTGCAAAGTATAATATTAACGTCAATTCAATATGTCCTAGTTGGGTTGATACAGAACGAGTGGACGTGTATGTTGAACAACTATACGAAAACGATTTGTCCCACGAACAAAAAAGAGATCTTCACTTGTCTAATGTTGAATCTATGATTCCGTTAGGCAGATATGCAGCCCCGGAAGATATTGCAAAAATGGTTGCATTTTTAAGCTCAGAAGAATCTTCCTTTGTGACAGGAGCTTCGCTCAACGTTTCTGGTGGACTAATTGCATAATCCTCTGTGGACACCAACAAAAGAACGGTCGTTAAATTCTATTATCACTGAGTTCTCAGAATTTATAGAAAGCAGGTTTGGGTATAAATTCATTGACTATAATTCACTTTGGCGTTGGTCAATAGACAAGCCAGAAGAGTTTTGGTCATCATTCTGGGATTACTCAAGAGTAATAGGGGACAAAAATGACTCAACAGTATTAGAAAAAGATGAAAATCCGACTAAATCTAGATTTTTTTCAGACGCCACAATCAGTTTTTCTGAGAATATTTTAAGACCAAGAAAAGTTGATAGTAGCATAATTTTTTGGGCTGAGGATAAGTTTAGAAGAGAGTTAGATTTACCTGAAATAATTCATCAAGTGCAGTGCGTTTCAAGTTTTTTAACAAGGAATAACGTAAAAAAAGGCGATAGGGTCGTAGGATATTTATCTAACATTCCTGAAGGAGTGATTGCTGCCCTAGCCGCTGCAAATGTAGGAGCTATTTGGTCAAGTTGTTCTCCTGACTTTGGGGTGCAGGCTACTGTAGACAGATTTAAACAGATATCTCCGAAAATACTATTTACCAGCGATCGGTTATTACAAAATGGTGAGTTCGAAGATTTATATGTAAGAGTTAATGAAATAGTTTCACAGATCCCTAGCATTGAAAAAGTTATAGTCTCTGATTATATTCCTGACGACACGAGTGATTTGGATAATTTCGAGAATTCAATCAGTTTCGATGATTTATTAAAAGAGAAATATTCAACTCAATGGAATAGATTCAATTTTAATCATGCCCTATATATCTTATTTTCTAGTGGAACTACTGGTCCTCCTAAATCTATTATGCACGGAATTGGAGGAACACTTATTCAGCACTTAAAAGAGCACAAGTTGCATTGTGATATTCAGCCTGGAGACAAAGTTATTTATAATACTTCAACAGGGTGGATGATGTGGAATTGGCTAGTTTCTTGTTTAGCATCAGAGGCGTCTATAATATTATTTGATGGTGGATTATTTAGCCCAAGACCTAAATTTATTTTTGATCTAATAGATAAAGAAAAGATCACCTTTTGGGGAACTAGTTCAATATATATTCAAGCTTTAGAGAAATTAAAATTGAATCCTATGAAGACTCATTCATTAAAGTCGTTAAAGACAATATCTTCTACAGGTTCTCCACTTTCAGAAGAAAGTTTTTATTATGTTTATAGTCAAATAAAAGAAGATGTTCATCTAGCATCAATTAGTGGTGGGACTGATATCGTCGGATGTTTTGTCCAAGGTAATCCAAATATGTCAGTTTGGCCTGGAGAGATTCAAGTGAAGGGGCTTGGGATGGCAATCGATGTACTTAATGAAGAAGGTGAATCTGTAAAAAATATTCAAGGAGAGTTAGTTTGTAAAAATAATTTTCCTAGCCAGCCGATTGGTTTCTGGAACGATCAAAATAATGAGAAATACTTTGAAAGTTATTATTCTAAATATAAAAATATTTGGCATCATGGTGATTTTGCAGAACAGACAAATAATTTTGGCATAAAAATATTTGGTCGATCAGATACAACCCTAAATCCCAGAGGAATACGAATAGGTACTAGTGAAATATATCGACAAATTCAACAATTTGATGAGATATTAGATAGCCTTGTAGTTTCACATGAACAAAAAAAATGACCAAAGAATCATTTTGTTTGTTAAATTGTCTAAAGATAAATTATTGGACTCAAATTTAATTAAAAAATACAAAAGGCACATCAAGAAAAATACAACTTCTAACCACGTACCTAAATTGATTATACAAGCACCTGATATTCCGAGGACTAAAAGTGGAAAATTAAGTGAGATGTCGGTGAAAAAAGCAATAAATAATCAAAAAGTGACCAACATTCAATCTTTAGAAAATCCGCTATCAATAGAATTTTTTCAAAGTTTAGAATTATAGGTTTTTTAACCAATACTGATATATTCAATATTATAATGAAACCGTTTTTAACATTTCTTTTTATAATCTTTTCACTCACTTCTTGTAGCCAAGAAATAGAAACTCAAAACGACCCTTTAGCTACATCTTTAATAATTGAATCTTCAAATATATATAGCTTGGAAGACGTAAAAAATGCTGGTTGGAAAGAATCTAATAAATTTGATAACTCAGAATACCCAGAAACCGTAGAAATCGCCTACGGTTTTTTTCAAAGAAAAGATATAGAAGTATGGGTTTATGCATCACCTGAGGCTGCGAAAAAATTTGGAATAAATTATGGGGATGAAGCAGTAGAAAAAAGAGCAGGACAAACTGATTATATGATCCCGAGAGTCAACAGATATCATGCTTATGTTATTGTGGGTAACCTCATGTTGCTTTGCGAGACTGAGATACTGGACTGCCAAAAACTTATAGATAATTTTTAATGTCTTATAGTTTTCTTATCCTTCCTGCAAATAAATAACAAATAATTGAAAATACTATAAGGACTAAGGAAGATACAGATAAGGCAAATGCTATACCAAATGATGATGCAATCGCAGCTATTGGAATAGTCCCCAGCGGCATTAATCCAAAATTCATTGTGTATATTCCGTTTACTCTTCCCCTAAATTCTGGCTGAGCTTCTTCCATTAATAGTGCATTATTTAATGATCTTCTGCCGGCATCTCCTATTCCAACAAAAAACATCATCAGAATAATTAAAAAGAAATAGTTAAAGATTGATATCAAGAAGATTGCAATGCCAGAAATAAATAGAGCGACAATTAAAGAAGTTCCTCTTTTACCTTTGGGAAGCCCTGCGAATATAAGAGAGCCGATCAAAGAACCAAGTCCTATAATGCTTAACATTAAACCAACAGCATCAGCACCTTTAGAAAATAATTCGTCCATTAATACTGGCATTAAACTTCTCAATGGCATTGTAAGAACTGTTGTCATCATTGCAATTAATAATAGCCAAGATAGGATTCGATTACTGAAAATATAATGCAATCCTTCTTTGATCAAACCTAATCTAGACTCACTGTTTTTAGCTTTTGAATGTCCTTCTGGTAGAAATTGATTAAATATTAATGCTGCTACAAACAATAAGCAGATAAATATGTATACTAATCCAGGTCCAAAAAATGAATACAGAAATCCACCAATCGCTGGACCCATGAAAGTCATTAGAGCCATTCCGGATCCACTCAAAGCAATTGCGTTTACTATCAATTTCTTTTGTACTAAATCAGGTATCAATGATTGCCTAGCAGGAACGAGAAAGGCCCACATTACCCCTTGCGCAACAGATGCAATGACGAGGTGATATATAGTAACTACATTCAAATATATAGATATTGCAACTGCTGATGCGAGTATAACCATTCCTAATTGTCCGAATTGAATGATTTTTTTCTTGTTAAATTGATCTGAAACTGATCCTCCAAAAATAGCTAATAGTAATATAGGAGGCGCAAATCCTGCTCCAACTATTCCTACAGCTAGAGGAGATTTAGTCAGATCATAAGCAAGCTGACTTCTCGCAACAAATTGCATATTAACCGATGCCATCATGAGTAATAGTCCTATAAAATAAATTCTGAATTGAGGATTTTGAAATGAAGAAAAGGTATTTTTTAAAAATGCCATATGAATTCATCATATAGACAAAGGGTTCATATTGGAACGAGTAGTAAATTAGGCATAGATACCAATAATAGTTTATTGGTTACTTTCTAATTTTTTAGCAATTTCTTCACAGAATGAAGTAGAGTCAGCCTTTATTTTAGATCCTTTCATTGAGGATTTAACTACCTCACATAAAATAACAACATTATTTTTAACCACATATTCTGAATACGTCGGCATTGGATTAGGGCAAGATGGAGATTCTATGCTACCTGTATTTCCTCTGCAGACAAATCTCTCAACATTTATTGTTTTTTCCCCGTCTATCACTTCTATTTGATTTTCTGCCGCTGGGATTCCATATTCATTTGCTAATTTAGAGGACGGATATAACATCAAACCTACTTCGTGTCCTTTCAGGTAACCCCAAAACGCTTTATCAGAATGTGGAAAATCTGTAACGAATGCTTTTTTTTGCTTCCATCCAATCTCCGAAAAATCAGAAAGTCGATATATTTTGTGTGGATCTGACACTTCATTGACTGCACACGAGCACCCAAAGATCAACATAATGGTCAATATTAATAAAGCTTTTTTCATATTCGGGCTATATTTTCATATGATATGAACATTATAGATATTTTGTATAAACTTGTACTACGTATGAAATTGTCGTTTAAATATTTAATTGTTGCTTTTCTTGTATTTTTTATTATGCCTACGCTTTCAATTGAAGCTAATCAATTTGAAATTAATGAAGCAATAGAATTTGAAAACTTAAAAAAATCAGACCTCCAAGGCCAGATTATATTTTCAGTTAAATTGAGAGACAGAAATAACTATGATCTTTGGTTTATGAACGCTGATGGTGGTAATATTCGCCATCTAACTGATTCACCGGCAAACGAAATTAACCCTTCAATATCACCAGATGGGAATCACGTAGCATTTGCCCACGACGGAGGAGGAGACTGGAGAATAGCAGTCATGGAGATAGAGAGTGGCGATGTTTTCGATATTACCTTCTGTTGCGAGGATCAAAAAAATCCAGATTGGGGTGAGAATGGATTGATTGCTTTTCAGTCAAATCAAGAAGGAGAATGGAGTATATGGTCAAAAGATCCATGGATGGATGGCGAAGTGAAAGGGGCTGATAAGAGGGAAGTTTCAAATTTTCATGATGAAAAAGAGAATGCTGTGAAACAACCTGCCTGGAGCAAAGACGGCAAGTTTTTAGCATTTGCAACAAATCGTAATCCTACTGATACTTCCAGTAAAATAAATCGAATTTGGTATAGGAACGATTCAACTGGCGTGGAGAAGCAACTTCCAGAAACTATGGTAAGACAAGGTGATTCGCCGGAATTTTACAAAGGAAGAAATTGGTATCCAAACGCTAATGGAATGCCTGTAATCGCATTCGTTCAAATCCAGAAAGAAAGGCCAACTATTAGATGGTCAAATTTAGATGGATCGGGAGGAGGAAGACTCACCGATAAGCTTTCAGGCAATCTTAGAGCAAAGAACCCCAAATTTGGCCCTCCTGGACCTTCTCAAGAAATACTAGGTTTTCTTGCAGAGAAAAATCCAGACGCAGGCTACAAAATAGTGATGTGGCATATTCACGACAAGACAGATTTTCCACTAAATATTACTCCCCCCTCAATGGGCGCATCTATAAATGAATTTGATTGGGCCCCCTTTCCATCGAACCAAAATAATCAGGAAAAGCGTGAGAAGGATGAGGTGATGCGAAAAATGCAGCGTGATCAACAGGCAATGGAAAATAATATGCGCAACGAAGATGAAAAAGAAAGAATTAGGCAAAATCAAGAAAGACACGAGAGAGAATTAGAAGATGATAGAAAAAGACTAGAAATGAACCAAGAAATGCAGGAAGAGCGGTTGGAAATGGATAGAGCGATGCAGGAAGAGCGGTTGGCGATGGAGCGCGAAAGAAGAGAAGAAGAGATGGAAATGGAGCGCGAAATGACTGAAATGCAGATGGAAGCTGACAGAGAGAGGATGGCGATGGAGCAACAAAGAAGAGAAGAGCAGATGGCGATGGACCGTGAGCAGATGGAACAGCAACGAGAGATGATGAAAAGCATGGAAGGATCCGGCGGAAGAGAAAGCTTTTATGAGCCCGAAGAGAGATGCTTCGTGGAAGACCAAGAAGCATCAAGAGGACTATTTGGCAATGTAGACATAGGAGCTGAAATTGATTGTGGAATGAACGCAGGATACCAGGAAAGACTCAAAGACCCTGCAACCCTGGCTATAATCGGTCTTGTAGTTAC
>Ga0066372_10000724_pt1 | contig 12585 bp, 11 predicted proteins | sample Knorr_S15_td_250_FD_77011 | JGI IMG/M metagenome (GOLD analysis project Ga0066372, IMG submission 77011) | Marine microbial communities from Southern Atlantic Ocean transect - Knorr_S15_td_250_ad_251m_LV_A | ecosystem: Environmental > Aquatic > Marine > Oceanic | place: Southern Atlantic ocean... | reverse complement strand
GTCGTCGACCATGCCCTCGTCCACACCGAGCTTCTTGGCGATGACCCGGGGTGGGATCTGCTGGGCGTAGTCGACCGCGGCGTCGCACTTTCCATCCTCGATGAAGCCGTCGATCAGCTCGTGACAGAGCCGTTCGGTGTACTCGTGGTCCGCGGCGATGCCCTTGGGGGTGAAGTGGGGGAGCAGGGCCCGGCGGGTCCAGTTCTGCTCAGGCGGGTCCGCACTGATCGGGGATGCCGCGTTGTAGCCGGTGGCGTCGTCCTTTACGAGGGCTTCGGGCAGGTCGATCACGATGGGCGACTTGGACGACAGCTCCGGGACCATCTTGGCCAGGGCCTGGAGGTCGTCGTACTTCGTGGGCAGCCACGAGCCGCCGTACCGGTCGGTGTGGGCGATGGGGCAGCCGTCGCGCATCTCGGCCCAGGCTGAGAACGGATCCCGGAGGTAGTCCGGGTCGAACATGTCGTAGTCGGTGGTGACGTCGCTGACGGGGCACCGTTCGGGGATTGCCGCAGCCACCGCGTCGGCTACCGGGTCGCTATGGGTGTCTGTGGTGTCGGTCATGGTCAACCATTTTCGATGGTGATGGCGAACTCCGGGCAATTGTCCACGATCAGGTGGGCCTTGTCATCGAGCCCGGCGGGCACCTCGCCGCCGTTTAACTCGAAGGCGTTGCCCAGGTCGTCTACGTCCACCAACTCCGGGGCAAGCGAGTAGCAGCGACTGTGCCCCTCGCACTTCTCAGCATCGACCTTGATCTTCATCGGTGTTCTCCCCCCGGCCCATGCGGACTCGCAATCTGTCGATTCAAGTTAGCCGCGTCGATGGTTCCGTCGCCGTAGATCTGGTTTTGCTGGTCCATGAGGTGGTTCCCTTGTGCTGGGTAGATTGGGTCTGGCTGTGGTGCCGTTGGTTCCACCGATAGTGGTTCCCGTGGTTTGAATGGCCGTCAGGCGGACGGCTTCGGCGTTGATGATGCTGCGGGACCGACTGGGGTGCCAAATGGGGGGTACGGTCCGACGGTTCCCGGCGTACTGCTGGGCGGAGGAGGGAGTCGACGATGCGGGTGATGCTGACCGGAGCGACCGGCTTTATCGGGGGGCACACGTTGGCCGCCCTGGTGGCTGGCGGGCACGAGGTGCGGGCCCTGGTCCGCGACGCCGACAAGCTAGATCGGATGTTGGTCATGCACGGCATCGACGGGTCGTCGGGCGTGGGCGAGGGCTCCATCGAGGTGGTCGTAGGCGACATGATCGATGCTGACGCGGTGACCACCGCGCTGAAGGGCTGCGACGCCTGCGTCCACACTGCGGCGTTCACTAGCCTGGATCCCGAGCAGATGCACCACGCGCTCGAGGTCAACGCCCCGGGGGCCATCAACGTCCTGGACGCCGCGGCGGCGGCCGGCTGCGACCCCATCATCCACGTGTCGACGATGTCGGTGATCTTCCCGCCGACCGGCGATGTGTTGTCGGGTAATGATCCGGTCCAGGGCGGCGGTAACCCCTACAACGCGTCCAAGGCGGTGGCCGAGGAGCACGCCCGGGCTATGCAGGAGGGCGGGGCGCCGGTGTCCATCGTCTACCCGGCCGGAGTTACTGGGCCTGACGACCTGGGGTTGAACGTGCTGGCCGCGACCTTCATCCCCACGCTGTCCACCGAGATGATGATGAGTCTCGCTTCGGGTGGGTGGCTGCTGGTCGACGTCCGTGACCTAGGTGCAGCCATCGCCGGCCTGATGAGGCCGGGTCGGGGACCGAAGCGGTACGTGGCTGGCGGGACCTACATGACGTGGGACGAGTTCCACGCCCGGGTCACCGAGGCCACCGGCCGGGACCGGGCGTTGTTTCCCACTCCAGCTTCGGCCTTGAAGGGTATGGTCGACGACGAGGCGGTGAAAATCATGTTGGGCATAGTCCCGGGCGATGATGCCGCGTTGCTCGCCGACAGTGGACTGGGGTCGTGGCGTCCCGTCACTGAGACGTTGGCCGACACCATTCGGTGGCTGATCGCCGGCGGGCTGCTTGACCCTGAGTGGGCCCCCGCCTGTTCCTGAGGTCAGCCCTTGACCGGCTCACCGGTCGAGGGCGGTTCAGTCCTGGAGGCGGGTTTAGTCCCCGAGGATGGTGACCGTCCCGGTGTCACCGTTGACCCGGATGAGGGCCCCATCAGGGATTCTTGTTGTCGCGCCAACGGCCGAAACTACACACGGGATGCCCAACTCCCGGCTCACGATTACTGCGTGGCTCATCACCGCGCCTACGTCGACCACCACGCCGGACGCTGGCACGAACAATGGCGTCCACGAAGGATCTGTGATGGGTGCGACGAGGATTTCACCCGGCTCGAAGGTCAGCGGACCGGACAGATCGAGGACCACCCGGGCCCGTCCCTCTACGGTGCCGGCGCTGCCCCCCATCCCCTGGAGGATGGTCTTGGACGGCCCCTCGACGACCGGTACTTCGGATCGCAGGCCGAACTCGGGCACTTCGTCGGCGAACCAGTAGGGCGGCTGCAGGTCGAACAGCGCCAGGTAGTCGACCTGGCGTGCTGCCGCGGTCCCTGCCATGTCGCCGGCCAGGGCGGCCTCCAGTTCGCCGTCGCGGAGCATGAACACGTGGTCGGCATCGGCGAGTCGGCCGTCTGAGGCCAGTCGTCGTCCCAGTTCCCGGGCGGCGAGTCGCACCTCATGGATGATCCGCACGATGGTCGCCTTGCACTGCTCGCGGGCCGGGATCCACGCTCGGGCGGCCGGCACCGCGATGGCCAAGGTGCCAGCAGCCTCCTCGTTGTCGGCCACCATGGACTGGAGAAGTTCGAGGGCCTCGACGGAGCGCTGATGGGCTGTCGCCCTGGTCGTCGACGGGTTGTCGGAGTTTGGCGAGAATCGCATGCGGTCGATAAGGGCCAATGGGAGTTCCGGGTGGGTCTCCCAGGTTCTGGATCGGAGTTCCCACTCGTTGGGGCCACGGCTCCCGTAGGCGGCGGTGAAGTTGGCGAGGCCAGCGAGGAAGTCGGCCCCTCTCGGACCGAGGTCAGCCAGACGTCCGGCCAGTCCGTCGAGCCCCTCGTCGAACGCTGCGGTCAGGTCCGCTGAGGTGGCCACCATGCAACCGAGAGTCCACAGGATGTCGCTCGGTTCGGCGGAAGCCACACCACCCAGCCCACCGGTGATTCGCAGGTCGAGACCCGGCTTCCCGACGCCGAGGGCGATCACCGTGATGGCACCCATCGAGACGCTGGCCGCCGCGCTGGCTTCCGAATGGGTGGCAAACAGGCGGCTGAACACCGGGGGCATCTCCCGGGTGCGAGCCACTAGGTCGGTTTCCGAAATGGTGGCCAGATCGGGTCGGGTGGCCACGATGTTGGCCACTTCGGAGATCTGATCGGCCACCACCGGGACCTCGGTGGTGGTCATCCACCCGAACATCATCTCGTCGACTCGCTGGGTGATCTCCGGGTCGTCGTCCTTTAGTCGCGCGACGTAGGGCGGTAGGGAAGTCCCGGTTCCGAAGAAGCCCAGGTCAACCAGTTCTGGGGTCATGCCCGACGAGCGGGCGCCCATGAGGCGGGCCACGCTGAGGTTCAGGAACATGTAACCACCGAAGATCTCGAACATGGTCTTCTGACCCGGGTCAAGTTCGTCGGCGTCGATGGTGAACCTGGTCATGAAGTCCAGGAGGCCACGGTTGCCGGCACCATGCCAAGTGTGGTCGGCGGTCAGGGGTGAGACCGGGTCGGGGAAGACCTCGCCCACGTTGCCTCGGGTGTAGATCGGAAACGACGTCGATGGGTCGTCGTCCATGAACCATGCGTTCGTCATCGGTGTTCCTCCGGGTAGCCGCCGGATTTCGACGGGATCGTCGACCGTACCGCGGTCAGGACAGCACGGCCGTCCGGAAGGCGGCGAGGCGGATGTTCTCGATGCCGAGGCCGTCGGCCACGAAGGCGTCCCACGAACCCCATCGGGTCTCAGCCGTGTCCAGCACTACCCGGAGGTACTCCTCGCGGCACCACAGCAGCGCTCGTGACGACGCCATTCGTTCCTCGGGGACTTCGTGGGGTGCGATACCGAAACGATGAGCGATACGTTGCCGATGGTCAATTTCGGCCGCTTCGATCCAGGTGCGGCGGACCTCATTGGACAGCAGGTAGTCAGCCATGATCGTGTCGTCCTCCACGCCGAGGATTCGCAACAGGATGGCTGCCACCACCCCGGTGCGGTCCTTACCGGCCGTGCAGTTGAACAACAGCGGGAGGCGGCCGGGGTCGGTGACCACCTCGAATACCGGACGGTAACGGTCCAGTCGATCGGTCACCAGGGTACGGAAGTAGTTGGTGACGTGGTCTGGACCGAGCGGTTCCGCGTCGGGGTCGACCATGGCGTTGGCCACCACGGCGAACTCGTTGTCGTCGTCTGAGACCGAGATGCCCACTACCTCACAACCGGGCAGGTCGGGGTGCGGCCGGGCTGCCACCTCGGGAGGACGGCGGAGATCGACGATGGTTCGCAGGTCCAGAGTGTTTATCGTGGCCCGTTCGGGGACCTCCAGGTCGTAGAGGTGGCCCGACCGGAAGAGTTGACCGGTGCGTACGGTCCGCCCGTCGGTGGTGGATAGACCACCCAGGTCGCGCAGGTTGGCAGTGGGTACAAGTACATGCCGGTCGGTAGCCGCGGTGTCGGGCATGGCCGCTGAACGTAGACGCTGTGGTGGCCCCTCAGGGTCTAGGCAATGGGTGATGGTGGCCGTCTCGTCGCATTGCTGGAGGTGTGCTCTTTCGTTTTTACTTGCCTGGAACACACTAAATACGCCCACTCTTGATCGCTTCTCTCACCCATGGGACAACCTCATCAAGAACTGTCTCGATTGGCGTATTTGCTACAAACCCTAGATAGTCCCGAGCCTTCGAGACATCTGGGATCCTCTTCTGAACGTCGTAACGATAAGGAGGATCGTGCTCAACGTAGAAGGGCCGATCAGGCCCGTGGACCTTCCTCCAGACCAATTCGGCAAGTTCGAGAACCGTTGTGATACGCGAGGTCGACAGGTTGAAATCTTCGTTTCTTGCAGCGGCAAGACCTAGAGAGGAGATGAGGCCGCGCGCTAGATCGCCGCCGTAGGTATAGCAACGAACCTGTTTCCCAGAGCCGAGAAGCCGCAAAGGATCCTGACCCTTGACGACCTTCTGGACTAGGTCCGGAAGAACGTGGCTCATGGCGAGTGATACAGAACCAGACTTGATGTCCACATCGTTGAGCGCGCGACACTCACCGATTCCAACACAGTTGAAAGGACGCAGGATGGTGAACGGGAGTCCGTATTGGTCCCAGGCTGCCCGGGCGAAGTACTCAACTGAGAGCTTCTGGAAACCATATGAGGAGTGGGGTGGCGGAATCAGCAACTCCTCACCTTCCCGGCTGGGCCAATGATCTGCCGATTCGAAGACCATCGACGACGAAAGGTATGTGACCTTTTTGAGTCGACCTCTGGGGAACACATCGATAGCTGCGTCACAGGTACTCGCGATTATCCGCTCATTCGTCGCTAGGAGATCGTAGGCATAGGTATGAAAGTAGGAAATCCCTCCGATCATGGCTGCACATGCAATTACGTGATCGGCTTCAGCAAAGAGTTGCTTCAACAGGTCGACGTCTTGGGCGTCCCCTTCAACGAATTCATAGTCAGGGCTTTCGTCATGGGATCGGGGTACCGGACCGTATTTACTCAAGTTGTCAACTCCAGTGACTGAGTAACCTTGACTCAGTGCTTCTGCAGCGATGTATCCACCAATAAACCCTGCTGCACCCGTAAGCACAATGTGGCCACGATCAGCTCCCATCAGTCTGACTCGGGGTCCGTTTTCGATCTCGTGAACGCCAGGAAGTACCAGCGCAGGTACTGGGGAATCCATTGTTTCAACTTGAACCCTGACTTCCCGAATGACCGTTCGAGCCAGATCGTTGGGATTTCCGCAACGGGGAGACCTAGTCGGCGGGCCTTAGCCACGAGTTCGAGACCCATTTCGAAACCATGGCTCGACTCGATTCCGACCTGTTCCACGAAATTGCGGTCGTAGGCCTTGAACGCGTTTGTAGCGTCGTGGGTTCCTACTCTGGCGAGGAACCACAGCGATAGGCAAGCCACTCGAGAAAGCATGGACTTGAAGAAGGGCGCTCCAACGTGCTGGCCGCCAGCCATGTACCTGGAAGGGACTGCAATAACGACTCCCCGTTCGACCAGTAGCACAAGGTCGTCGATCACCCTTGGGTCGTCGCTTCCATCAGCCATGGTCACAATTATCACCGGGGCACTCGAGTTCGTGATACCGAGCCTGATTGCTCCGGCCGGGCCGGCGGCAGTTTCATTCGTGATGACCCGAAACCGCTGGTCACCATCAGTCCTTTCGGCAACGACCTGGATTGTTGGATCCTCAGGATCGTCAATTACCACAACACACTCGAACGGTAGGGTGACGCCCTCCTCGATCCGTTTGAGAACAGGGACGATGGCATCCCCTTCAAGTCTCGCTGGAATCACGATGCAGCAACGTGGTTGTGTCAAATCAGGACACCGTCCCCGTAGAGATTCCAGATATCTATAACTGGCTGCCTGAAGGAAAGTGTCCGATAGACGGAGTGCGGCGTTGCCACAATCACCACATCCGATTCCTCAAGAAGGTGCTCCTGTGATACCAACCTCTCGTCTACGACGTAGGGATCTGAACAGAGAACCTGTGCAGCCTTGAAATTCAGCAACTTCCGCAACTTGTAGCTGAGACTGCTCCGGCTGTCATCGATGTCAGCCTTAAAGGCCATGCCCAAGATGCCGACAGTTGAGGACGCTAGGTCGAATCGCTGCTCTAGGCGTTCGACCAAGTACAGGGGGGCGCCCTCGTTGACGGCTACGGCCGCATCTCCGAGAGAAAACTTGTAGCCGACCATGGCCGACAGTTGCATCGTGTCTTTGAATAGGCACGGGCCTGCAGAGAAGCCAGCACTCGGTACATCGGCCGCTCGAGGGTACTCAGAGCTCATGGCTTTGCGAATACGTTCAAAATCGACACCGAAATCGTTGGCCATCATCCAGAATTGGTTGGCAGCAGCAAACCGGATGTATCGCCAACTGTTGGTGAAAAGCTTTGCTAGTTCGGCCTCCTCCGGGTCAACCCTGATTGTCTTGATTCCAACGGAATCAAAGAACGCCTCCGCCCTCTGCGCGATCTCGGCTGATCGTGCACCAACGAGTTGGGGAAGTGTTGTTATTTCTTCGAGAGCGGACCCCTCCGCGATGCGTTCTGGGCAAAAGGAAACGGAAACGCCAGGATGGTTCGAGGCGAACCAGTTTTCAACTTTCCGGGTCACACCGGGGAAGACCGTTGAACGCAGGATCACAAGTTGACCCTGGTGGAAAAACTCCGAAAGATCCTTGAAGAGGTCTAGTACAGCGTTCGGGTCGGGATTGAGGTGCTCGTCAACCGGTGTGCCGACCACCACAACGACTACATCCGCGTCGCTTACAGAGGATTTATCGGTTGAGGCAACTAAGTGTCCTGATTCGATCACACTGACCAGTAAGTCGGGTGCTCCTGCCTCCATGAACGGCATTCGGCCGTCGTTAAGCGCGCGGACAGCGACTTCGTCGCGATCGAGTGCCGTCACCTTGTAACCGTTGTCCGCCAATACGAGTCCGAAAGGCAGTCCGACATGCCCCGCGCCGCCAACGATGGCCACCTTCTTGGTATCGCCGACACTTACCATCGGTGGAGTCTGTCAGGTCTGGCTCCTACGGCCCTACCGTTCTGAAGCATCAACTGACTCAATTTCCGAGGGCCTCCACTCCAACGCTGGAAAGGGGTTGCGATCAGCGCTCCGGTAGCAGTGCCAGGCCGAGAATCTAATGGGCAGCAGATTCCAGAGCATCTCAAGGTACGTAGAACGAGCCAATGGCTAGGTGAAAAGTGCGTTGGTTGAAATCGCGCAGTCGTAGTGCATCTACATTCAGTGCCCGGGGTCCATGACCGTCGGCGTTTATCGGCGGCGATTGGCAGGGACCTAATGGCCCGCTCAGCAGATCGCCCTCTTCTGGCTATTCTCACTTTTTCCTGGTCACCACCAGAAACTGCTTACCCAACACCTTCCATAACGGTGGAAACCTCAGATAGAGGTTGACGAGAAGGCTCGGTGGCTGTGGTTTGCCCACCATCGTGTAGGGGAGGAAGCGGCCAAGAGCGGTTTCAGTGGTAAAGCCGATCAGTTCGGTGACCTCAACGAGGCTGGTTTCTGTCAGCGGGACGTAGTGGTCGAAGAAGTCCCAGTAGGCGCCCCCAACGTATTTGATGTTTGGCCCCATGAGAACCAAGTGGCCTCCAGAGCGAAGGCACCGATGCGCCTCAGTAAGGGTACGGCGAACTGAATTGCGATCGGGAAGGTGCTCGAGGAAGTTACTGCTAAACACCAGATCGAGAGAGTCGTCGTCAAGTGGCCAATGAACGTCAGCACATTGTTCGAACAAGATGACCTCGGAGTCGAGGTGGTCCCGGGTATCGGGGTTTAGGTCGATACCGAAGCGATTCTCGGCACTTACATGATTGATGAACCAACCCCACCCGCAACCAAGATCGAGCACATCATCAACACCCGCCATGTAGCGGTTGAACCACACGTCCACAAGGACACGCCAAACTCGTTGGCGTGTAGCTTCTTCCGCTCCAAAGCGACGCCGATATTGGTTTCTCAGAGGTTCACCTGATCCACTCACGAGCACCGAATCTATGCCTGTCGGTCGGGCCTTGCCACCGAGGTGGGGCGGTGGCGGTCCGTTACAGGTTCGAGCAACTTGGAGAAACTTCGGCTCTTGAGTTGCATCCTGTTGGATGACTACTGGTCACAAGCCGTGGCGTGGCTGCTTGGGTTCGGCCTGATCGAGGAGAGGTTCTATGCCGATGTGGCTTGTAGAGGCACATGGCATCTGGGCCTTCGACACCGGTGTTCAATAGCCGGCCTTGACGCCGTATGGAAGCGAGCCTGCATTTGTGCAATGCCCAGGAGGGGCTATAGGGACCCTGTTGGCTAATGGAACATGCGTCCTGGAACCGGTCACGGAAAATAGAGTAGGTACTCAGTCTGAAGGTCTTCATCGATTGGTAAATGTCAGTTCATGGCTATGTGACAGGAGGGTTCAGTTTCAATACGGAGCCCAGAAAGGGGTCCTCCACTCGGTACCGCCCCCTGGGATTGTCTAGGGGGCCGGGGTGGTATCGTCCTCCTGCAATGAGTTGTCTTCTCTTGCTCCGCCCGCCCGGTGTCTTTGCTAGTAGCAGTTACAGCGTCCCAGTCACAATGCCTCAGGGACTTGCGTATTTGGCTGGGAACCTACTTAAGCATGGACATGAGGTCCGATGTCTGGACGCGTTTGGTGAGGGATTGGACCACATTGATGTGTCCTACGCACCATCCGTGCGGTATCGCGGCCTTTCCACCATGGCCATTCTTGATCGAATTGAAATACCTCCCGACGCGTTTGCTGTTACTGCACAGTTCTCGCAGGACTGGCCACATGTCGAAGGAATGATCAATGCCATCCACAATAAGTTCCCATCTATCCCGATAATTGTCGGAGGAGAGCATGCAACAGCCCTCCCGGATTACATTCTGAATACATGTGATGCCGTGAAGTACGTCGCATTGGGAGAAGGAGAATTGACGATTGTGGACTTCGCGGAGTTCCTTGACGGAAAGCGCGAGATCGACAATGTCCAAGGTCTGTGTTATCGGAGTGAAGATGGTTCGGTCAAAAGGACCGAAGTGCGACCTCGCTTTGTTACTCCTGACGATCTCCCTTGGCCTGCCTGGGAACTTTTCGATCTAGAGCCCTTCTTCAAGACCGGCGAAGGACATGGTGTCGAGAGAGGCCGGAGCATGCCGATGCTTGCTACTCGGGGCTGTCCCTACCAATGCACATTCTGTTCAAGTCCGACCATGTGGACCACTCGTTACGTTATGCGCAAGCCAGCACTCGTCGTTGACGAGATCGAACACTATATGAATGAGTATGGTGCCGAAAATATTGATTTTATGGATCTGACGGCTATTTGTCGGAAGAGCTGGGTATTGGAGTTCTGCGAAGAGATCAGGACCCGATCTCTTAGTTTCACTTGGCAACTGCCTAGTGGGACACGGACTGAGGCATTAGACGAAGAATGTATCGCTGCCATGGCGTCCACCGGTTGCATGAACGTGACCTTGGCTCCTGAGAGTGGTTCACCTCGGACCCTAAAGGAGATCAAGAAGCGAGTTAAACTTCCTAGGATTTACGATACTATCCGCCACGGTAAGAAACACGGGCTCTATGTAAAATGCAATCTTATGATTGGATTTCCAAACGAAACCCGTTGGGATATTTTACGAACCCTTTGGGTAAACATAAGATTTGCCTTTATGGGAGTTGATGACGTAGGACTTTATCTCTTTTCCCCATACCCAGGATCAGAGCTGTTCACGGATCTTCAGAGGTCTGGGAAGATCAAGGAACTTGACCACTCTTACTTTGAGGGTCTAATGATCTTTATGGGTTTGAGAAACTCTGGTAATATATGTGATAACGTTGGTCCTCGAGAATTAAGCTTCTACCGTTTCATTGGAATGTCTATGTTCTACGGTTTGAGCTATCTCCTTCATCCGTCCCATATCGTGAGAAGCATAGGAAACTATAGGGCTAGCCGGTCAGACACTGTATTCGAAGAGCGATTGTTCTCGACGTTTCGTCGGATCAGGATAGAGAAGACAACACGCAAGTCACGACGCTCAGTTTCTGATGAAACTCTTCCAAATCACACTGTAAATCGCCAGATATCAATCAGTGTCCCAGAGAAGATTTCGGAGACCTCGGTGCCGGTAGAGACCTCGGTGCCGGTAGAGACCTCGGTGCCGGTAGATCTCCCACGTGTCGGCTCGTAGTGTCGTTTCGGGAAAATAGGCGCGTGGTTGGTAGCTTCTTGCGGCGCCGGATGTGAGCGTTGCGGTTGCGCCACTTGTATGACGTTGATCGGTTGACCCCGTAGTAGTGCCACCTCGTGATGGCGCTGCGAGTGATCCCCATGATGTGGTGAAGTACCGTCAGGAGCTGTTGGTTGGGTCGGGGGCTTGGTGGTGAAGGGCTTTCGAGGAAAGTCCTTTTTCAGTGTGATAGTGGGTGCTGTCGCAGCGGCTCTTCTCTGGGCACGGGCACCATTTGCTCCAAGAAACTTCTGGGCCGAAGATGGGAAGCTGCTATTTGCCCAGGCGCAGGAGGGTGGCTGGGTCGAATCGATTACTAGTTCAGCCGGTGGTTACTTTCTCTTCCTGCCACGTGTGCTGGGTACTGTGTCCACACTGGGGCCGCTTGAGAATGCGCCGGCGACAATGTTCGCTATGTGCGTACTCGTCTCGAGTTGGTTTGCGGCGACGATTTTCTTGACGGGAGATCGCTACCTTGACCGGCTGTGGAGTCGGGTTGCCTTGGCCCTCGTTCCGCTTCTTCTTCCCATTGTCGGTTTCGAAGTAATTGGCGGCCTCGCCAATCTCCACTTCGTGATTTTGTGCCCGGCGGCAGCGGTCTTGGTTGGTCGTCAAGAAGGCAAGGGCCGACGGGCGAATGACGTTCTTCTGGCCACCATGGCTGGGCTCACCTCACCTCTAACGCTTAGCCTGGCACCGCTGGCTTTCCTAAGGATGTGGTGGGACCGACGCACCTACGGTACGAAATTGCCAGCCCCGGTCGTCGTCGGTTGGGCGGTCGGCATCACAGTGCATCTGGCCATGATCTTCACCATGGCCAATAACCGGGAGTTCTCCTCAGATCGTTCGATCTCCAAGGCCGGATTCCTGTTCCTAGAACGCGTGGTTTCCTACAACCTGTTGCCCTTCTGGCCTCGGATCTCGAATGCGGATGCAACTGGTGGCATCGATGGTGAGTTAGTTATCCGCGCATTAATTGGCCTCGTGGTCCTAGTGCTATTGGCCACGACAGTTGTCGTGGGAGCGGTTCACCATCGGCGGCGGGGATCGAAGGAACTTGCAGAGTTGATCCTTGTGCTTCCCATTGCCGGAGCGGCGATGTTCCTTGTCGCGTCGATGCTGACAGGTTCCGAGCCTCGATATGCCGTACTCCCAGCGTTCTGCATCGTGTGGACACTCCTGATCGTGAGCGAGAGTCTCCGTGATTCGGAGCGAATCCAGCCGGTTGGACGAGTGGTTGCAGCTGTGATCGGAGCGTGCCTGCTGGCCTCTGTGGTCACTCACTGGGTGCCAAGTCCGCTCCGGCGTACCGGTCCTACATGGGTGGCTGGCCTTGACGCGGCAGTCGGTAAATGTGCCACCAATCCGGACGGACGGGTGGAGGTTCCGATCCTTCCCGAGGGATGGACGATCCTCTTGGACTGTTCCGACGTGGTCGATGGCTGACCCACTGGGCGGACGGCAGAAGGCCCGCCCATAGGGCGGGCCTCTGGTGGTGGTCGGGCCCGGCGTCGATCCGGGGACCCCTCGCTTTTCAGGCGAGTGCTCTTCCAACTGAGCTACCCGACCGCGTCTCACCTGTTCCGAAG
>Ga0066372_10000717_pt1 | contig 12602 bp, 22 predicted proteins | sample Knorr_S15_td_250_FD_77011 | JGI IMG/M metagenome (GOLD analysis project Ga0066372, IMG submission 77011) | Marine microbial communities from Southern Atlantic Ocean transect - Knorr_S15_td_250_ad_251m_LV_A | ecosystem: Environmental > Aquatic > Marine > Oceanic | place: Southern Atlantic ocean... | reverse complement strand
GTTTCCTGATTCTATTTCATATGTGATTATATCACTTCTTTCAGCTAATTCTCTAATTGAGAATTCATCCTTAAAATCTGCTATAATCTGCTCAGCGCCTACTTTCGCAGCAGGACAATTTTTTGTTGGATCTAAGACAATTACTTTTGATATATCTAATGGCATATTTTTAGCCGCTTCAGTTAACATCATGCCCAATTGACCACCGCCTATTATTCCAAGTATTTTACTCATAATGCAGAATTGTTATTCAATTACAAATAGTTTCGGAAAAATTGAAAGTATTAAAAATACCAGTTCTATTCAAAGAATATGGCATCAAAAAAAATAGTTGGTATTATAATGGGTTCTAGTTCTGATAGCAGAATTATGCACGATGCTGCAAAAATACTAGATCAGTTCAAGATTCCTCATGAAGATCAAATTATTTCTGCACATAGAACGCCGTCTAGATTAGATACTTATGCTAAACATGCTGAGATATCTGGATTCAAAGTTATTATTGCAGGAGCTGGCGGTGCAGCACATTTACCAGGAATGATTGCGTCACACACAGTTATACCTGTAATCGGCGTCCCAATACTAGTTTACAATGATAAACAACTGAAAAAATCCGATAGTACAAAATTCTCTGCGTTTGGCGGATTAGATTCATTACTTTCCATATCAGAAATGCCTACTGGTTCACCAGTTGTGACAGTGGGAATCAATAAGGCAGCTAACGCCGCTATATATGCACTAAAAATTCTAGCAAATGAAAACCCAACAATCAAACGTAAATTAAAAAATCATAAATTTGAACAGCATTCAAGTGTAATCAAAGAATCTGATGAATTAAAAAAACTTGGACTGTCAAAATTTGTGAAAAAAAAATTCAAATGATTAAGTTAGAAGTTTGAATTGTATATTTTTCTCAGTAAGATGTGTGGTTAGCCTGTCAGCATGTTCTTGATTTTCAGTCTCTAGGCTTAGCGTCACGCCTACGGTACCAGCGTTAACAATAGAGCTTAATCTATCATGTGTGACTTCTACTATGTTTACGCTTAATGATGAAATTTCATCGACGATCTCTTTGAGTGCTCCTGGCTTGTCTTTTAATGTAACAAGTATTCTAATCATCCTTCCCATATTTCCTAATCCTTTGGCAACAATTTGTCCTAGTAAGTACATGTCAATGTTTCCACCACATAGAATTGGTACTACATTTTTATCTGGTGCAGGTTTTTTACTCAAAAGATATGCTAGCCCAACTGCACCTGCTGGCTCTATCACAGATTTTGTTCTTTCCATGAGAAGAAACATTGTTTTGATGATATCAGAATCATCAACTGTGACAATTTCATCTATTCCTTTTCTAATTATATCAAATGTTAGTTTTCCAGGTGTTTTTACTGATATGCCATCAGCTATGGTTAATCCACCTTGTATTGTTTTTACTTCACCTGCTTCAATAGAGCTTTTCATTGCTGGAAACATGCTTGACTCAACACCAATTATCCGTACATGTGGTTTTTTTTCTTTTATTGCAGTGATTATCCCTGCAGCCAAACCTCCACCTCCAATTGGAACATATATCTCATCAACATTAGGTAGTTGCTCCAATATCTCTAATCCAATTACGCCTTGGCCCGAAATTATATGTGGATCATCAAATGCATGAATTATTGTAGCACCTGTTTCATGTGAAATTTTTTGTGCATGAGCCCATGATTCGTCGTATGTTAATCCTTCTAGAATTACATTTGCGCCATATCCACGAGTTGCAGAAATTTTTGCTGGTGAGGCATTTTTTGGCATTATGATTGTGCATGGAATATTCTCTAAAGATGATGCATATGCCACACCTTGTGAATGATTTCCCGCTGAGGCTGCTACAACACCCTGTTCTTTTTCATTATCAGTTAGCGATTTAATTTTATAATATGCACCACGGATTTTAAATGAACCAGTTTTTTGTTCAAATTCATTTTTCAGGTATACTTTTGAACCAGTTAACCTACTAAACGTTTCTGAAAATGTAAGAGACGTTTTTCGAATAACCGTACTCTGGGTTTTTTGTGCATTTTCAATATCACTATAGGCAACAGTCATAAGTTTGGTCAATTTTCTAATCAAAATTAAATGTATATGAATAATTCTACTACTAATTTTTCATAACTGATAAGATTTGATCTACAAGACTCTCAATTTTCTCTTGAAATTCATTAGTTATTACTTCCATATCGAATAAACCATGTTTTGAACCATCTTTTGAATATTCCAAATCTATGTTACATAAGCATCCTTCTTCTCCATTAACCAATTTTTGTTCATCTATTAATATTCCAGTAGTTTGGAATGTTTCAAGTAATAAATCATCTAATTTCTGTAAGAGCTCTTTTTTTCTATTGTTAAATTCAAGAATCTCACTTCCCTGACTATTTTCTATTTTGTCTGATAATATTTTAGAAAGATTTTCATCGTTATAGAACATTTCAAATAGATTTTGTTCATTAATTTTGTCATATCCAAGTTCCTGAAGTTTTTGAAGAATTATTTCATTTCCAACTACAGAATAGTTGGAATCTGATTTACTTGTTTTATCAATTATTTCAGATAATTCTGTTTGAAAATCAAGAACTTTCTGCTCTGGTCTGTAATATAATAAAACATGAAATTGAAGAGAAATATGAAGTGATAAAATAAAATCACCCACAGATATTTCAAATTTTACAAAAATTCTTCTGATATCATCGTTATAGGAAAAAGAAATTCCTTGTGAGGTCCATTCGTTTAACGATATTATAAAATGATTGAAAAAATTTTCAACATTCTTAGGATCAAATGTATCTATCTCTTTTACAGTACTATCACCTAACATCACTTTAACATTCACACTTTTTGTTGTATCAATAATTTTTTTCAAAAATTCATCTTGAATAACACTATTTTTTTTATTCAATTTGAGAAAAAACTCATTTTGTGATTTTGAACCTATACGCATAAATCTTCTTTCATATACTTCCTTAAATTTTATGTAATTATGAATTCAATGGCAGAAAATATTGTCAAAATTAAAGAATCCTTTGTAAAAAACTATGCCAGAAAAAGTCATGTTCATGAAATGTTACCTATATGTAAAACTGATTTTCTGCCAATAGACACTAATCATTTATCTCTTCTTCATAACTTTTTAGAAAATAATCCAATTTACAGCAATTCGTTTGAAAGCGAATTTTGTGGTATAAGGTGTAAAGTTTTTGAAGGTGACTTGAGCCAATTTTGGCTTGATAGTATAAAACATGATACAAGTTATGCACCATTCTATCCAACTTGGCTACTTTCTGCATATGTACTTGCACTAGATTCTAAAAGACTTGGATTTTCAGAGTTAGTCGATATTGGGTCTGGTGATGGTCGAATTGCATTTTGTGGAAAAATTGTTGGACTAGAATGTTATTCCATAGAAATTGATGAACAACTTACAAACTTACAAAATCAAATCAAACAAAATATTTCTAATGAATTCATTATTTTTAATCAAGACGCAACACAAATGAATTACGAAACACTTGGCTTTAAACGACCTATATTTTTTATTGGTGGTTTACCAGAGAATGGTGAAATTTTAGCAGAATCTATAATTAAAAATATTTTAGAATTACACAAACTAAAAAATAATTCGTGTTTTGTGTTAACTGGTACATTAGCAAAACGAAAATTTTCGATAAACCGTTCTAATTACGGATGGGAGATTACTACTAAAAAATTTAGTTTAGAAAATATACATACCGTATTCTTACCTACATATTGGACAATGGACCAACAGATTGAAACCCCATATATTTTCACAAAACACATCTAATTAGTATAAGCTTTTAACAACAAACTAAATCAAAAAACATGAAGTCAGATATGATTATTTGTGAATATTGTAAAAGTGAGATTTTAATATATTTTAGTTCAAAATATAACGGAAAAAGAGGAAAATGCAAAAGTTGTAATACAGATTTCCCATTAGAATGAGTGTGATGATATGAGTGAAGATGGCATAAAAGATGAAATTGACAAAAACTATGAAAAATTACTAGATGCTGCTAGAGGAATTGACGACGCATCAGATGAATCAAACGAGAACTCGGTAGAAGATAGTAACTCCGAAAAAATATCAGATGAGACTACTTCAGCATCAAATATGGTTGATATGATGTTAGGGAAGCAAAATGAGAAAACAGTTGATTCGGATACTATGATTCAAGAAACACAAAAACGAATATGGAAATCACTTAAACAGGGAATTGAATATGATGCAACTGTTGACCGATCTGATGCATTTCTACGAAAGCATGTAAATGAAAAACTGCACATGGTGGTATTGTATGTTGATTTAGTTGGTTCTACTAATATAACGTTACGATTACCAACTGAGAAGATTGCCATAATTATTAGTTCATTTGCACAGGAAATGGCATTAGCAATAAAGCAATTCAATGGATATGTGTTAAAGTTTGTTGGCGATGCTGTTATTGGATATTTTATGCACAGTAGTGTGTTAATAGCTGCTGATAATGCAGTAAGCTGTGCTAAATCAATGATTAGAATAATGGATAAGGGGATAAATCCAATCTTGAATAATTATGATTATCCTGATCTTTTGGTACACATCGGTCTTGATTATGGTGATAATATGGTTGTACGATATGGATCTGATGTAGAAAAATCACATGTTGATATTTTAGGTCCAACAATGAATATTGCAGCTAAAATTCAAAGTATGGCAAAACCGCAACAAATCCTGATTGGGGAATATGTTTATAAAAAAATTCATCCATCGGTGCAAGAAGAATTCACAAAAGAAATCTGGAGCCAAACTGAATGGAAGTATAATGATAAGAAGACAGGAAAACCATATATCGTTTATTCATTTAATGGCTAAACACTAAATCTGTCAGGACATTCTACATGTTCGTAATGATGTTTTGTGAATTGTTCCTCAATAACATACATAACAATTTTATGTAATTCATTATCATGAATTCGTTTTTGACATTTCAAACATGTTTTTTTTTCCTGTCTAAACATTTCTTAACAAAATTTTATGATCGCTATAAGGATCTGCGATCAGAAGAATTTGATAAAGAATTGATAGAAGCTAACTAATTTAATCGTGAGACGTAATGTCAATCCTCAAATATAGTGTATTTTTGCTAAAAATATGGATGAAATTAATAATGAACAATCTAATTTTATGAGATACCCTCCAAATAGTAATCCTCCTAAAAGATTAACTAATTCCAAAACACTGAAAAAACAATTTGTGAATGAAGGAGCCAGTATGTTACCAAAATTACAAGATTTTAATCAGATGTTTAGACAACACGCAAATAATATTTTGAACATGAATGAATCAGTTTTTCCACCAGGACATCCATTATTTAACCGCGAAAACTCAATTTCTGTATTAAAAGAAGCAAATGATAAACTTCTTAAAGAAAATCTTGAGCTAAGAAAGAAACTAGAGAGTAAAACATCTAAAAAAGAAACAAAATTTTAATTCACGAATCTGCCATATTTTTTAAAAATTTTATTCATAAAAATAAAATCGTCATTAGTTAAAGTGTTTTTAGTAGATTTTAATTTTTCTAAATCGTCTAGATTTTCCATGTATTATTCTTTTTTCAAAATATATTAATTCAACATTTATTACCAATATATGGAAAAAACCTCCGCCCAGAAATGAGAAAACTCACTCCTAATTTATAAAAAACATTGCAAACAGATCATCTCTATTTCAAAATCAATTAGATACGTTGGTATAATTAACGAATATTGAAAAACACTATCTGGTGCTATCAAATCTGAAATAAAACCACTATTTTCTAGATCCCAAATTCGCGATGAATTTTTTGCAGTTTCCAGTTTTATGAAATTACGAAGTAACACAATCACATCTGTTGGAAAATTAAATTATGTGTTAATTAATCATCAAAAAATAAATGCTCTTATTTTACAAAATAATAAAATTACATATTATGTTACATTTCCAGCAAATGTGATTCCATCAAATTTAATTATTACAAAAATTAAAAAAATTATTATGCGGGTGTAAATCCAACATAACCGGCAGTTTGTTGATCTTTCTCATTAGAAAAATCAGGTTCAAAAAGAGAAATTAAATAATCATCAGGATCTATTACGATAGCATTTTTTCCAGCTTCTTTTTGCTGAATGTCACGGTGGATTTTAACATTTTTTGATTTTAGTTCTTCAAGTGCTGAACCTATATCGCCTACAATAAGACCTACTAGTACACCATTATGTATTGATGTTCCAGAATGAGGTTCATCATCTGCAGCAGGGTGAAGACTAAGAAATGATCCACCACTCTGACCTAGATCAACCCAATTATCTCTTTCATTCTTAATTGGCATTCCTAAAATTTCATGATAAAAATGAATTGATGTTTTCATATCTTTTACTGCTAAAATTACATTACTGACACGTTTTATGTTCATAAGTTATAACAATTATCAGAAGATAAAAATGTTAAGTATTAACTTCAACCATTGTTTCGGTTCTTTCTACACCAGAAATTCTTTGTATTTCAGTTGTAATCTCCTGAATCTCACTTAACTGGTTAATCATGATAATAGCCACGGCATCAAATCTGCCGCTAACAGGAAATGATTCTAAAACACAGTTTATCTTTCTTAGACGTGCAGCAATTAATTTTTTTGGTGATTTAACTAGTATAACTGCTCTTACCAACCTAGATCAACCTCCATCTCAATTAATGTCTCAGTTGAAACAATCTCATCTATTTTTTTTAGGTCAGTCACAATTTTGTTAATTTCATTAATTTTTCCATTAAGTATTACACAAATATCTGCGCGACCAGTCACAACCATAATATCTTTTGAAACGGTTCTCTTCTTTTTCAAAATCTGAAGAACATTATCAACAGTTCCTGCTTTCACATTAATCATGCATAAGGATTTCATAACATAGGTTTACTATATTGGCAATAAAGTTTGCTAATCAGATGAAGCCTCTTGTGATCTAGCCTCTTCTAAAAATGCTCTTCTTTCTTCTAACTCAGCTTCTTTATCTACTGTAAGATCATCATCGACAATTACTATTCCAAAATCTGGTTCAGTCTCAACACTTTTTGATTTTTTTCTAGAGCCTGATTTCTTTTTCGAATTTGTTGACTTTTTTTTCACAGTTTCAGCAGTTTTCTTTTTTACAACCAAAGATAATCGAAAAAACCAAGATAACCATCTATTAAAACATTCTCATTAAAAGCTAACAAACAAAAAATACTGTATTTTTAATTTAAACATAAAATTATGTGCCGAGGGCGAGATTTGAACGCGCGACAGCCGCGTCTTCAGCGCGGTGCTCTCCCAGGCTGAGCTACCTCGGCATTAAGAAACTGGAAACTGAATTGAATTAAAGCGTATCCTTTCAAGGTTTCCAAACGATGTCGGCAATGTCTTTTCTTTTGTTTGTAATACGTGCCAAGATAAACAACAAATCTGAAAGTCGGTTTAGATATACATATGAAATTTTATTGATCTCTTCTTTTTGAGAGAGTGCAATAATATGTGTTTCAGATCTTCTAGATACAGTTCTCGACAAGTGTAAAATTGATGCCAATAATGTTCCACCAGGTAGTATGAAACTGACTAGATTTGGTAATTCAGCTTCAAGTTTATCAATTTTTTCTTCTAGAAATTCCACCATATCTTCAGTCGTTCTAATTTTTGTATCTGACATATCAGGATTTGCCAAATCAGAACCCACAATAAAAAGATCACTTTGAATTTTAACTAGAATTTTTTTTATTTCAGAATCCAAATCTAAAGAGATTGCAATCCCCAATGTAGAATTCAATTCATCGACTGTTCCATATGATAATATTCTTTCATCTGATTTCCAAACTCTTGAGTTATCAAATAACGATGTTTTACCCCCATCTCCAGTTTTTGTATAAATTTTCACAAAAAAATTACCTACTACAACTAATTAAGCTATATCTTAAATTTGATTATCAGTAATAATTTGAATATGCACTCTGATATTGATAGATTATTAGAATCAGCTAATATATTATTTTTGAAAAAGTCTTTTCTTGAATCTATACAAATCTATGAAAAAATTCTTCAAATTGAACCAACCAATCTAAGTGCATTAAATAATAAAGGATATGCGTTAAGTAAAACTAATGATTATCAAAATGCCATTAATTGTTATGATAAAGGCCTAAGCATTGATCCAACAGAAAAAACATTATTGGTTAATAAAATATCATCTATGAGAAAGATGAAGATGTTAGTTAACGCTTTAGATAACTGTAATTTAATGTTAAAAGATGATCCTAAACAATTAATTGTCATGTATCATAAACTCAGAATTCTGTACACACTTGAAAAATATGAAGAATCATTAGAAATCTGCGATACAATTTTACAAAATTATCCAAAAAACGGCGATGTCTTATTCGATAAAGCAATGTCACTGATTAATCTTAATAGAATTTCAGAATGCTTGGAAGCCTTAAGTTTTGCAATTCAGATATCAAATAAATTTAAAATAAAAGCCAGAAGTAATAAGGCATTACATATTTTACAAAAAAATAATAAATTTTTAAAATTAATTAAATAGTATGCAAAAATTATCCTAACTGGTTAATTGCATTTTGAAATTCCTCGAGTGGTTGAGCACCAATGATTTTTATCAATTGCTTATCGTTAAAGATTAAAAATGATGGAGTAGCATTTATGCCAACTTGTTTAGCATAATTTTCGTTATCAATCACCTTTTGATAATGAGTATGTTGGTTTAGGCAATAATCAAATTCTGTAATATTCAAATCCATAAAATTGGCAATGTCTAATAATAGACTTTCTGTAATCCAGCCTGTATTCTCACCCGCCCAATTACTAAATAGCATATTATGATATTCCCAATATTTGCCTTGATCATCAGCACAGTACGACGCTTCTGCCGCCAAAATTGAATCACGTCCATTTAATGGAAAATCTCTATAGACAAAACTGACTTTACCTGTATCAATATACTGCATCTTAATAGCGTTTAACGTGTTTTGATGAAATTTATGACAAAACGTGCATTGATAGTCACCAAATTCAACCATAGATACTGTTGCATCATCAAATCCATTTTTTGGTGAGCCATTGTTAGTTAGATATTTACTCGTTAATAGTACTTGATCATTCACAGGATCTACTACTAAGTCACTTACAACATACATTCCAAGAATTATTCCAACTACAATTGGAATCGAAATAAAATACAAACCTTTCAAGCGTTACATTGTTTTTAGTCTGTTATTAAATGAGTATTATTGATCGTGTATTTTTTCATCATAATAGATTTAAATATATTATAGAAATCAAAATTACATTGCCACAAGATCAAACACAAATTACAAGATCAGTTATTCCAAAACTAGGTATTGCAATTCTAGCAACTATTTGTGGAATAGGTCTATTTATTGTTGGTTTTGATCAAGGACATATTTTCAGTTTAGTTATGGGTGAATCAGCCTTTAATGAAATGTTCATACATGAATTAACTCATGATTTAAGACATGCGGCAGGTTTTCCATGTCATTAATTCTATAAAATTTGATAAATAATGAAAACTGGGATTTTCATCATTATAGTTCTACTTTCTGGATGTTTTGCGGGCATAATATATGGTGCATTAAACCTTGCAATTGTAGAGCCATATCTTGAAGATGCAATAAGTATAGAAAATCAAAATCTTTTTGAATCAGGTGCTGAGGAAGACACACCACAGTTTTGGGTTGAATATTACAAATATCGTTCATGGCAAAAAGGTGGTGAAGTTCTTGCAGGTGCAATATTAGGAATGTCGATAGGCTCACTATTTGGAATTGTGTATACATTAAGTAAAAAATCACTTCCTAGTAAACACAATATTGGTAAAACATTAATTTTAGCAGGACTTATGTGGTTCACCTTATTTGTAATTCCATTCTTAAAGTATCCTGCAAATCCACCGACTGTCGGTGATGGTGAAACAGTAGTTTTAAGAGGAATTTTGTATCTAGTATTAATTGCTATTTCTGGTTTCATGGCAATAGGATTCTATCAAATATTCAAAAGATTGAAAAATAAAAAAAGAATTACTGCATTTGTTGGATATGGAGCATTAATGAGCCTAATATTTGTCTTAATGCCAGAAAATCCAGATAAAATAACAGCACCAATGGAGTTAGTGAATGGGTTTAGAGCGGTTGTATTTTTGACAAGTACTGTGTTTTGGTTTGCACTTGCATTAATTCTTGGTGCATTCTGGCAAAAAACTAATCCAGACCTATCTAACACTTAAACAATAATATTCTAAATTCTAAGAATATAGAATCACAAGAATTAGTTTAATAGAAGTGTATTTTAGAAATTTTTATGACAAAACATCTAACATTACCACAATTAAAAAAATATGATGTCACACAAAAAGTCATTGAAATGTTGGCTGACGCAGAATCACGTGCAATATTATTTTCAATAATTAAAAAAGGTAAGACTGCCGCTGAACTTTCTAACAAACATAAAATTCCATTGAGCTCAGTTTACAAAAAAATTTCTGATTTACAAGAATTAACACTGATAGAAATTGATAGTTGGCATATATCTGAAAAAGGTAGAAAATTCAAAGTTTACAAAAGTAGGATTAAATATGCTGAAATCAATATCAAAAAACCCGATCCCATATTAAAATTAACACCAAATAAATAATTTAAAAATGAAAAAAAGTATGATTAGAGAAGCACTGCCAAAACCAAATGTCCTACAACTAAGTCAATTTGATATAACTCAAAAAATCATGGATTCGCTAGTCAATACATGTCATCGATCTGTATTATTTTCAATTATCAATGATTCAAAAGATGCAAATCAAATATCACATGAATTAAACATATCATTATCAGCCGTTTATAAAACTCTAAATCAATTAGAAAATCTAACCTTAGCACAGGTTGAAAAGTTTACAATAATAGATGGCAAAAAAACAAAGTTTTACAAAAGTAGAATAGACCGTGCCGAAATTAAACTTGAAAGTGATGATACTGTATTACATCTATTTCCAAATCATAAATACGAAAATGATTAATCTTAATCTTTCCACACATAATTTCCGTGATGCTGCACAAATGGGAATGCGTACTACAGTAGGTGCCATCTTATGCACTCAAGAGGATTCCAAGGATACTACAATAAGTTAAGTAACAATTTTTTCTAACATATTTTTTGATTCAGCAATTTTGACCTCACGTGCAATTCTACGACCCATACTCATTGGTTCATCATAAAGTAAAGCAGTGTATGGTGAACCTTCCATGAAAATATTTGTACCTGCAACAATTCTTGCCGAAAATTCAAATGAAAAGAAATTGGCATCTTGATCATAAACACCTTCTATACAGAAAGGTCCATTCATTCCAGGTGTGACAAGACGTTTAGATGCCTCAACAAAACTCTCACCCATTGAATAGACTTTCTCAAGTAAAGACTCACGTAAAACTAATGGACTGTTAGCAATCACATTGAATGACGGAATCTCATCAATGTCTAATTGTTCTTTGGCTGGAATCCGTCCAAGACCTTCAATATCTGACTCATGCCGTTTATCGACACCAAAAAATTCTAGTTCTTCAGTTATTGGAGAATAAAAGAACTGAAGATATGCTAGTACACCAGAGTGATATTCTTGTAAATATAGATCAGAATCATCTTTTATCAGGCCTTGAGAAATAAGCTTATCACGTTTTCTGTTATACTCATCTTCACTACTTGCCATAAAATATCCCTTCCCTCCTGCGGCACCATGTCTTTTTGCTATAACTAACCTTTTGATATCTTTAGGATTTTTAACGGATTTTGGTACATTAAGTTTTGATTCAAGCATAAGTTTTTCTTTCATCACTCTATCTGACTCCCATCTTAGAATCCATTTATTTCCAAATATTGGAACATTAATTGATTCAATTTCGTCTGAGGTCATTTGAGAAATTAATGTCCCGTGAGGAACCAGAACTGCGTTCTTTTCTTTAAGCTTATTTTGACATTCATCAGTAAGAATCTCTGAAAATGAATCAACCATGATTAGTTCGTCGATAAATGAAAAACGACGATACAAACTTTCACGTTTTTTCTCACATACAAGTAATGTTGTAAAACCCTCATCTTTTGCACCCTTCAAGACTTGTAAAGCACAATGAGAACCTAATGTTGCAATACTCGTCAATTGTAATTCTGATTAGTACATTGCCCTTTTGAATCTATTCCCTAGAAAGTGAATTTGAGACATATTCAAAGATCTCATCAATTAGTTCTATTTTTGCCTCAGAAGTGAGTTCGTCAGGCAGGATTTTTGCTAAAAAATCATACATTGAGGCAGAATCTGTTAATTCACCCCTCTCTTTTCTGAGAGAATATGTTGCAATTGCACCTGAAATATAGGCTATAGCCTTTTCTCTCTGGTTCATAAATTTAGTGTATAAATCTGAAATAAAAATGAGTATACAAATGTAAATAAAACTCAAAACCAGATTAATCAAATATGATTGG
>Ga0066372_10000713_pt1 | contig 12625 bp, 9 predicted proteins | sample Knorr_S15_td_250_FD_77011 | JGI IMG/M metagenome (GOLD analysis project Ga0066372, IMG submission 77011) | Marine microbial communities from Southern Atlantic Ocean transect - Knorr_S15_td_250_ad_251m_LV_A | ecosystem: Environmental > Aquatic > Marine > Oceanic | place: Southern Atlantic ocean... | reverse complement strand
TGATGGCAGATGCTTCGGGAAGTTTACGATGGACATTTATATTACCTTCGACTGCAGCCGGGGTAGCGATGTTTGGTTCTTTGTTTCTTCACCATCTGACACAGAAACGCGCTATATCAGACAAACTTCCAAACACGTGATCTGCTCATGCCCATCGGTTAGTTCTGACCAGTGGTCTAACTAATCTCAGTGGAGGGTTCTCGATGCTTGATGAATGTCGGCCATATGTACTGGATGATATAGAATAGCGGCGAGCGTGGCCGTAATACGGCGCATGCCATCAGATTTAAGGAGACACATATATATGCTGGGTGACAAACTAGGTCAAATAGTGGGACCGGTGAAAACCACCGTTTTGCCTGCGAATGGTAGTAATCCGAGGTTCGAGACTTCCGTAGAAGGATCAGGGACCCTTGCTGGCCTCAATGTTAATTGTATGGCAACGTACTCGTCAGACATGCATTCGGATGGGACGTTGTCTGGAGATTGCCCCAATCAGGGCGTAATCATGACTGAGCACGGTGAAGTTGCTACCTTCAGAGCAACAGGAGTCGGTAAATTCAACCCGGAAGGTGGAGTTGATTTCGGCGGAGTAGCTTATTTTCGAACGGCTACTTCAGCGCTTGAAAGTTTGAATGCTGCCGCAGTAGTTTATTACTTCAAAGTGAACGGGGACGGTATTGCCACATGGGACCTTTGGGAGTGGAAATATTAGTCGACTTGTCCTCAATCCGAATCACGGAATCGAGATTAGGAAACCTACCCTTGGTATTGGAGACCAAAGGAATCCCCCTTTATCGAGAAGGATTCCTTTGGTCTGAGTTCGCCAGCTAAGTGATGCAACGCGTCCAGAGCATGTATATGGGCATCCGTAACCCTGCGTGTTAGCTTAGACTTGGCCTTTTCCGTTAGAAGACAATGCAGATTGGATGGCCTTTACTGGAGGACCTATGGCGGTAGACGAGTTGTTAGCAGATATTAAGGGAAGATTGGGAGAAGAAACCCATCTTAGTGATTGGCAAGACGTGCCACAAAGCATGATAACCGGGTTCGCTGATGTCACTAAAGACCACCAATGGATACACGTTGATGTTGAGCGAGCAGCGAAAGAATCTCCTTTTAAATCTACCGTTGCCCACGGCTTTTTAACTCTTTCCTTGATCCCGTACCTTAGCGGGGTGGTCAATGCAAACGAACCACCATACCCAGGCGTAAAATTGGCGGTCAATTATGGGATGAACCGGGTGCGTTTTCCCAACCCAGTTGCCGCTGGTTCCAGGGTTAGAAGCCACAGTAAACTCGCCGGTATAGATAAAATCAGCGGCGAATGCATCCAAGTCGTAAACGAAGTTACCATCGAGATAGATGGACAGGAAAAACCTGCCTGCGTAGCCGAGGTTGTAATCAGGTATTATTTCTAGTGTTCAAAGGACTACTTTGCGTTTCCACCAGGTCAACCATCTCTGGTAATGATCTCCCAGCCACAACTCCTCTTAAAGTTGGGAAATCGTGGGTTCTCTTGATACCCAATCGCTTTCTAGTGTTTCTAGCGTGTAGTAACCATGAGACCTGAGCGAATCCACTATGCCTGGGTTATCGTGGCAATCGCCGCGACTATGGTCTTGGTCACATCTTCTATCCGCTTCGCTGCAGCCGCTTTGGTCCCGCACCTAAACGATGCAGATTCGGGTTTTGGATGGGGCTACTCGGCCATCACCCTAGGTTTCAGCCTCCAGTGGATCGTTTTAGGGTTAGTGAGCCCATATATTGGAGAAGTCGGTGACAAATATGGAATGAGACTCCTCTTGTTATTAGGAGGGGTGGCATTTATTGTTGGCATGCTGCTTACGGGCATCATGTCCAGCCTCTGGCAATTTTACGTCTTTTTCGGCGTATTGCTGGGATTGGCATCCAGCATATTCACAGTACTACCTATAACAGGCCTTACTCTGTGGTTCAGGAAGCACTTAGGCTTGGCAATGGGGGCAATCTGGTCCTTCCAGGGAATAGGTGTAATCGCATTCATATTTTTGATCGGCGCGGCATTTGACCAACTTGGTATGAAATGGATCTTTTGGTTTCCTGGCATCATTGGTGGTGGCCTAATACTGCTATTGACACGATTTTTTTACGACTCGCCTGCATCTATAGGATTGCGGCCATTCGGTGCAGAACCAGACGAGCCTATCGGCAAACCCAAGAAGGATGAAACAACGAAAGTCAGGGCATCCGTATTTTTGCAGCAGGCGAAAAAAACGGGTACCTTCTGGAACCTGATAGGGATTCACTATTGGGGATGCATGGGGCACCAGATTATCAATGTACTCCTGGTCGCTATTGCAGTGGAGCGTGGTGTTGCCCTTGAACTAGCTGTCGGAGTTCTTGCCACTCAGCAAGGTATAGGCGTATTTGCAAGAGCAGCCGTACCGGTCGTAGCAGAAAGACTAGGCAGCAAAATTGTGTGGGTCGTCGGCATGTCCTTACAGGCGTTTCCCGTCGTGATAATTTTCTTGGCCCAAGACGCATGGGCTTTCTATTTATTCGCGGTCCTATTCGGTATAGGCCAGAGCTGTGAGGTACCCACTTTCCCCATTGCGAATCGTCAGTATTACGGGGATGTCCCGCAAGGCAGCCTATACGGATGGCAAAGCATCGGAAGTGGTTTTGGCATGGGAACTGCCCCGTTCATAGCCGGGATTTTGTGGGATATGACGGGAACATACATGGCACCGTTAATCATGTCCCTCGGTTTCAGTGTAATGGCTTTTATATCGGCAGTACTATTACCATCTCCTAAGATACCGTTGCTGCCAGATTGGGAGAGTCATTTGCCTCAGAATTTGCGTCCATCTAGTTCTTAACGTTCTCTACAATCTGGCCTTATCCAAAGGCTATAATCCGGAACCTAGTTTATGCGTCCAACCGACGGGTTTTGGAAAAGCACCTTTATCTCGTCACATACCAAATTGCAAAAGGAGTTCTAACGAATGGCCAATAGTGAGACTGCTTTCGGCTACTTACTGCCTACCCGGGAGGTGATTATGGCTCCCGGTGCCCCTGATTTTGCGTCCATGATTAACCTCGCAGAACGGGCCGAGGGGTTCGGGTTTGATTCGGTCTGGTGCGGCGACAGCGTGCTGGCCCGGCCCCGTTTGGAAGCCATCAGCACTCTTGCGGCAATCGCCGGACGCACCAAACGAGTCAAGTTGGGCACGGCGGTTTTTCTCCCTGCTTTGCGCAATCCAGTTATCTTGGCCAACGAAGTGGCTAACCTGGACATCGTGTCCCAAGGTCGGGTCATCTTCGGTGTTGGAATCGCCAGCAAAACACCGACGGTGGAGAAAGAATTCGATGCGTGCGGGGTGTCTTTCCGGCATCGGGTCAGCATCTTCGAAGAATGCGTGACCATCATGCGCCAACTCTGGACAGAACCCGAAGTCAACTTTCAAGGCCGTCATTTCCAACTGGATGGAGTGAGCCTTGGGCTTAAGCCGGTCCAGAAGGGCGGAGTGCCAGTATGGATGGCAGCCAGTGCTGAAAAACCCCAACGCCGGATGCTTAAGATGGGCGACGGATGGTTCCCCAATGCCACGTCCCCGGAGGCCTATACTGAAGGCTGGCATCAAATTGAAACACTGGCCAACGAATCCCAGAGAGAAGCCGGTCGACTGCATAAAGCCCTGTATACAACGGTTAACATAAACGAGGATAAAGCCCAGGCTGATAAAGAGATGCGAGAGTTCATAGAGGGCTACTACAGCATGCCTTTCGAGAACATGGCCCGAACGCAAAGCGTTTTTACCGGAAATATCCAAGATGTGATTGGTTGGCTGCAAAGCTTCGTTGATGTGGGCGTCCAAACCATCGTTATCCGCTTTGGCAGCCCTGATCAATCCAGCCAACTTGAGCTGTGCGGAAAAGAAGTGCTTCCCAAGCTGAGGAACTAAAAGTCTCAGATTGACATCCTGACTCCTAAGGATATAGTGGGACGGAACTCTCAACAGATATAAATTCTCTAATAGTCCAATAGCTCCATACGGGGGAATGAAATTGACTACTACAACTAGCGGCCAGCAGTCTGAACAAGCCAAGCAGTACGACGTAGTCGGTACTAGGCCCATTCGCCACGACGGTGTGGACAAAGTAATCGGGGCAGCCAAATACGGTGCCGATATACAGCTTTCAGGCATGCTGCACGGTAAAGTCCTGCGAAGTCCTCACGCGCATGCCATCATTAAGAGTATAGACACTAGCAAAGCTGAAGCCCTGCCTGGTGTGACAGCCGTGGTCACATCCAAAGATTTTCCTATCATCGATGCTGTAACGATGGACCTTGCCGAAGGGGGCGCTCGGCTAATGGCTGAGCACGTTATGGCTGCCGCCAAGGCTCTCTACAAAGGACATGCTGTAGCGGCTGTGTCAGCCACCAGTCCCCACATCGCCGAACAAGCCCTAGAACTTATCGAAGTCGACTATGAAGTTCTGGAACCGCTCCTATCTATCGCTCAAGCCATGAAAGACGACTCTCCGGTAATCCACGACAACCTAAGCACCCATTTCACCCACGACCGCTTCCTCAAAGGCGATGACACTGGCGTGAAGGGCAATGTCGCCAGCCACATACAGCACAAACTTGGCGACACTGAGAAGGGATTCCAAGAAGCGGACGTCATCGTTGAACGGGAATTCACCACTCAGACTGTCCACCAGGGTTATATCGAACCCCATGCTTCGACCGCGACCTGGGCCGGTGATGGACGTCTCACGATTTGGACGTGCACCCAAGGTTCGTTCGCTATACGCGCATCGTCAGCTGCTATTCTGGACATACCCGAGTCGCAGGTCAGAGTGATTCCTACCGAGATTGGAGGAGGATTCGGAGCCAAGATCACGACATATCTGGAACCGGTAGCCGCGGTCTTGTCCAAGAAGAGTGGACGTCCGGTTAAGGTTGTGATGAGCCGGAAAGATGTCTTTGAGGGAACCGGACCCGCATCCGCATCCCTTATGCGCACTAAGATTGGAGCGACCAAGGACGGTAAAATTACCGCCGCAGAAATATGGATGGCATTCGATGCCGGCGCCTTTCCCGGGTCCCCTGTTGGCGGTGGGACCTTGTGCGCTACTGGACCCTACAACATTGAACACCTGTTGGTTGACGGGTATGACGTTGTTACTAATCATCAGAAGGTCCAAGCTTACCGAGCACCAGGACAACCGCAGGGCGCCTTCGCAGTTGAGCCGGTAATCGATGAATTGGCCGCCAAACTAGGCATGGACCCTTTGGAATTCCGCCTGAAGAACGCCGTTACGGAAGGCGACCGGATGCCGAATGGCGTCGCCCATCCTTATTTTGGCATCACTGAGATGGAACTGGCCATGAAAAATCATCCCCACTATCAGACCCCCCTTGCCGGGCCAAACCAAGGACGGGGAGTGGCGGTGGGTTACCGGTGGCAAGGTGGCCAGCCGTCGTCGGCCACGATAACCGTAAATAACAACGGCACCATCAACCTGGTCACCGGGTCGGTGGATATCGGAGGCTCACGTACCGCCGTGGCCATGCAGGCAGCCGAGATATTGGGTTTGCGGGCCGAGGATGTTTCCCCAACAGTGGTAGATACAGACACCATCGGCTGGACCGGAGTTACCGGCGGAAGCCGGACCGCCTTCGATACTGGTCGGGCGGCCATCCACGCCGCAGAAGAGATCGTCCAGCTGATGAAGGTCAGAGCGGCCCTTATTTGGGATATGGATGAGGAAGACGTTTCATTCGACAAGGGAACGTTCCTATGCGCCAAAACCGAAGACACCATCAGTTTCAGAGACCTATCGGCTCGCCTGATGGGGACCGGAGGCCCGATCTCCTGCTCGGTGTCCGATGCTTCACCAGGGAGTGGACCGATTATCGCGGGGAATCTGGTGGACGTGGAAGTGGATCCCGAGACCGGCAAAGTTGATATCCTGCGCTACACAGCGTTCATGGACGTGGGCACTGCCATCCATCCTGCATACGTGGAAGGCCAGATTCAAGGTGGTACGGTTCAAGGGATCGGTTGGGCTCTCAACGAAGGATACGTCTACGATGAGAGTGGGGCTATGCTGAACTCCAGCTTCCTGGACTACCGCATGCCGACTTCGCTTGATGTGCCCATGATTGACACGGTGATGATTGAGGTTCCCAATGCTAAGCACCCGTTCGGGGTGCGAGGTGTTGGCGAGGCTCCGATCATTCCGCCGCTGCCAGCGTTGGCCATAGCCGTCTCCAACGCGATAGGCGTCAAGATGAACAACCTTCCTCTTACACCTGATGTAATCTTAGATGCCCTTGAATCGAAAGAGGAATGATAATCACCCCACTCCGGCCTGCTTTAAACACCGGAATCCGCTTGTAGGCGATGGCGGATAACCAGCCCGACGTCCAGGCAACCCGATATACAACCAGACCTTGGCTAGAACGGGTCAAAGGCCTGTTGCGGCTCCGTGACTTTCGGCTAATGTGGATTGCCGGGGGCCTAGACAACACAGGGCGGTGGATGGACTCTGTGGTGATGGGCTTGCTGGTCCTGAATCTCACAGACTCCGCATTTCAAGTCGCTCTGCTCTTCGTGTGCCGTTGGCTACCCATGCTGGCGTTCGCGTTGCTATCAGGAATGATTGCAGACCGGGCCAACCGATGGGCAATCATGATGATGTCACGCTCCGTGGCAGTCATAGCTACCGCTGCCATCATGGTCTTGGTCATAACCGATATCGTAGAGCCATGGCATGTATTCATAGCCTCGTTCTTTTTAGGATTGCTGTTCGTAATGGAGTTTCCGTCACGGCGTTCGTTGATCTACGACTTGGTGGGCAGCGACCGTATCGTTAGCGCGATGTCTCTTGAGACCATCAACAGCACATTGGGAAAATTCATTGGGCCGTTTATGGCCGGAATGTTGATTGAGCTGACAGATTTTTCGGGCACCTATGGTTTTCTCGTGGCCGTTTATGTCATCTCTTTCGGTCTCATCCTGGTGATGAGAGGCCGCGGACCAGTGCGCGCAGTTTCTTCATACGCTTTTTGGCGCACAGTTTCTCGAGGATTCAAGTACTCTGTAAACAATAGCGTCATTAGGAGTGTCCTAATAATTACGCTGATTATGAATGCTATGGCCTTTAGCGTGGAGTCGTTGTTCCCCGTTGTTGCCAGAGACCACCTTGGAGTGGGGGCGGGCCTGACGGGAATATTGATCTCGGCTCAAGCCATCGGGTCTTTAGCAGCGGCTTCAGTGATCGCATCTTTGGCAGTGATCCGTTATCACGGGCGCATCTTCTGTCTGGGACTAGCCTTACAGTTGCTAAGCCTACTATTTTTCGCCTTATCCCCTTGGTACCCGGTGTCGTTCCTGATGCTGCTCTTGGCAGGGCTGGGCGCGGCTGGGTACAGCACCATGCAGAGCACCATAATCCTGATATCGTCGGAGCCGGAGATGCGAGGAACAGCGCTGGGCATGTTAGGCCAGTGTATCGGCGTGGCAGCGGTTGGTGGGCTAGCCGTGGGCATAGTAGCCAACTTTTTCAGCGCCTATATCGCGGTGGCCATAAGCGTCTCACTGGGACTGGTTCTGCTCGTGCCCGCCATGTTCTTTTCGCCTCTAATACGGCGTCCAATCACCCCGCCAGGTGAGACCGGCAAGTCAACCTAATCAGAACCTTCCTAGAGGGCCCCTTCGGCCGCCAAAGCAGACACTTCTTCCGCTGTCATACCACCCAATGAGCAGAGTATCTCCTCGTTGTGTTCGCCAAGCACGGGTGGTGTTTCCATCGGGGAATCTATGCAGGCTGTAAGTCGCGCCGGAGTTTTAACGCCTCGGAATGTTCCACCAAGGGTATCGCCAGTTTCGATGAACATCTGGCGGGCGCCCAATTGTGGACAGACATCTAAATCGGCCATGGTCTGGGTAACTCCCATGGAGAATCCGATTTCAGTCAACTTAGCCGCTACCTCGAACTTTCCTAATTCGGACGACCAAACCTCAATAGCGGGGATTACATGTTCATAGTAGAACAGGCCATCCATTCCGGGCCCGGCCAGATAGCGGCTATCTCCCTCCAGTAAATCTTCCCTGCCGACCAGTGTCCACAGGTCTCGCATCCGGGCTTCAGTTCGGAGTCCGGCCAGAACAACATAGCCGTCCTTGGCTTTGAAGGTGATTCCGGCGGTGGCCAAACGATCTCTGGATCGGGCGGGATTGCTACCCGTAGCCTGGAAGAAATTCATGTTGCTTTCTATGTGGGCGACCATGCACTCATACATGGCCATGTCCAGGTATTGCCCCTTGCCGGTCTGTCTCCGCGTCTCCAGGGCCAGGACTATGCTCAAAGCAGTCCAGACTCCAGGGATGGAATCGCCGATGTTGTCGCCCACGCTTTGAGGCGGGCCGTCCGGGTCTCCAGTAATCTCCATCCATCCGGACATAGCCTGTATAGCCAGATTGTTGGCAGGTCTAGCTGAGTAGGGTCCGGTCAATCCCTCACTATCTCCGTATCCGGTTATGCTGGCATAGACAAGGCCGGGATTGATTTCGCTCAGGTGATCATAGCCAAGGCCCAGGCGCCTGAAAGCTCCCGAGCCCCAATTATCTACCAATACATCTGAATTCCGGGTCAGCTCTTCGAACGCCTCTTTGCAGCGTAGGTTTCGCAGGTCTATGGAAACGCTCTTTTTGTTTCGGTTAACCCCAAGGAATCGAGAACTGGTCTCACGGCCGTCCTCAGATTTGATGAACGGTCCACGGGCGCGGGCCAGATCTCCGGTTCGAGGACGCTCGATTTTGATCACATCGGCGCCCATATCGGCCAAGATCATAGAACAAAATGGACCTGCCACTATATGGGTGGCATCCAACACTCTGATACCATCCAGAGGAAGCGGCAGCTTTTCGCTTGCTTGCGCCATTAGTGCACCTCGGTTAGATTTTCCCGTTAAGGGAGAACACGTCTAGTCACATTTCCAGTATTTTACACTGCGTCACTTGGCGTTACTGTCTTTGACCTTCCCTTATCTGGCCGCTAGCATGTTTGCAACGGCCTTCGAAGGACGACCCAACTTTTCTGAGCCAGACATACGGAGACAACATTGATAACTAAAGGCGTATCACACATCGCAATCTGTGTCGCTGATCTCGAGAAGTCTTTGGAGTTTTACCGCGATAAATTGGGACTTGTTGTCAAGATGCACACCACCCAGGATATGGCCCAGCGCCCCGGTGCCGAGTCTGCAGAGATGTACGAGCGCCCCCGAAGAGCCAGGACTGTGGCCAACGTATATTTCGATGACCCCGACTCCCCTCAGCCGTTCCTGGTGCTAACCTCTCATCCGGCAGATGAAGTAAGTGGAGAACCAATCAAGCTTGACCAGAAGGGCATCAGCCATATCTCTTTCGGAGTTGCAAATGTCAAAGCTTACTCGGAAGAGCTCATCTCCAAGGGAGTCCCGCTAGCAGGAACGATGGAAGACTTCACCGATGACACGGGCAACGTCCGAACGATTTTCGTTTATGATCCAGACGGTATCTTGGTCCAGTTCGATGACGGTCCGAAGGGTTAAGTAATCATTCCCAAGCTGAAATTAAAGACGGCGCCGAGGTCACTAGATGGCTAGCTTTCCCACATCTGAGCCCTTGGGTCCGTCATCGATAGGTTTCGGCCGGCTTTCTCTGCTCGACCGCTATCTGACCATCTGGATATTTCTGGCGATGGCCATCGGAGTAGCCAGCGGTCATTATTGGCCGAGCATCTCGGATTTCACCGGTTCGCTAACCATAGGTTCAACATCCATTCCGATCGCGATCGGCCTAATATTGATGATGTATCCGCCTCTTGCCAAAGTGCGGTATGAAGAGCTGGGTGAGGTGTTCCGGAATTGGAAGATTCTGACACTTTCTCTAACTCAGAACTGGTTGATCGGGCCAGTGCTAATGTTCTTGCTGGCTATAGTCTTCCTTCGAGACCAGCCCGAATTCATGGCGGGTGTAATCCTGATTGGCACGGCCCGTTGCATAGCAATGGTCATAATCTGGAACGAGTTGGCCAAGGGTGATAGCCAGTATGCGGCTGGTTTGGTTGCTCTCAATTCCATATTCCAGATACTGTTCTATTCCACATACGCGTTTGTCTTCATAACCGTTCTTCCGCCTTGGTTCGGCCTTGAGGGACTGGAGGTGGATATCACCATCACTGAGATTGCCAAGAGCGTGGCAATTTACCTGGGCATCCCCTTTCTTGCGGGGATACTCTCCAGGATTTTGGCGATTCGGGCGATGGGTAGACTTTGGTTCGAACGGGTCTTTATACCGATGATCAGTCCTCTAACGCTCATCGCCCTGATCTTCACGATTTTAGTGATGTTCTCTTTGAAGGGTAATGTCATAGTTGACATCCCCTTGGACGTGGTGCGAATTGCGATTCCTCTATCCGTCTACTTCGTGGTGATGTTCCTGATCTCTTTCTACATGGGCAAGAGTATGGGAGTGGACTACTCCAAGACGACCGCCGTGGCGCTAACAGCGGCCAGCAACAACTTTGAATTGGCTATCGCAGTGGCCGTCGGCGTTTTCGGAATCGGCTCAGGCCAAGCGTTGGCTGCCGTCGTAGGCCCGCTAGTGGAAGTCCCTGTCCTCATCGGCCTAGTTAATGTTGCTTTGTACTTCCAGCGCCGATTCTTTATGCCTGAAGTGGCCTAGGATTCCTACAGATGGTGGCCACGTTTGGTTCTGCTGCGGTGAACATAACGTTCCTCTCTTAGTGGACCGAAAACCGTGCTAATCGACTAGTCCCGGTCTTTGCCATCAGGTCCGGTCTGACGTCGTTTTACAGTGGTTGGGTTGAGGTTTACCCCGTCACGGTAGTTAAAAGGTTATGAGCATTGGTCGCCCTTTAATGGTTCGCTGAGCGGCACATCTCGGACAAAGAGACCGTCAGCGGTCCTTAGATGCTGGCTTTTATTGCGCTTCCAAGAAAGACCCCACGGGCCGGGTTTTAGCAGCCCCTACGTCAGTGTTTTATCTATGCCATCCATCTCGTAATCCCAGAAACTTAAATAACTTCTGGGTATTCCTCGGACCCGCATTATAAATAGAGCAGTTGAACATTCTGACCCGGGCAGGGTAGGGAGTGATAACGGCAACGAACCCTATAGAAGACTTGGAGATTGCCAAGGCTCGGACGAACGACTAGGTTGATATTCGGTTCACCGGTGGGGTCATTCCATGTTAAGAAGCATTAAGTTTGGACCCACCATAGGAGAATCCCAACCCAACGTTTAGGCGCTCAACACATCTGGTGTGTCTGGGGATGAAATCTTAGACCGGAGGAACCAGGGATTTCATTAATAAACTGTTTTGGAGGCAGAGCTTTCGACAAGATGCGCGCTGATTAGCGCTGTTTAGCCTTGCTTTGGTAGGTCGTAGGTGGCCATAAAGCGGTCAACCATGTCTGTGGCTTTATCCCAATCAAAAGTCCGATATGAGTGGTTTCTCACCGCGAACTGGGCTCCGGAATAAAACATCTCGTATTGAATATGTCGTGAGCCGAATTCAGAGCCGATGGCATCCCAAGCCAACTTGAACAGTTTCACGCGGTCCTTAGAGTTAACCACCGGTGATTGCTGAGTTTTCTCGATGTAACCGGCGGTTTCAGGGCTCGCGAAATCAACCGCCCCGGATGGCATCATGATTACCCCTCCACCTGTCAACTGCCGCATAGCCTCGATAATCTCCGGATACATCCTTTGGGCCTGCACTTGAGAAGCGTACATTAAGTGCCGGTCAGGAACGTAATACTTACCCACGAAAGTGCCCTTGGCTTCCATCCCATGAACCATTCCTTCAATCAACCCGGCTTGTCCCGCCAGGCTTCCTAGACTTTCTACAACTTGGGGGTAGGCGATCACGTTGGTGGTCTCAGCTAGCCTCCGGGCGATCCCTACCAGAAACCGCAGTTTGACCATCAATCTGACCTGTGCTTGGTAATTGTGAAATACGTGAGCAGGGGTCTCGTGATATTGAGCTCGGCACATGGCTGGGTCGCGGTGGACAAAAACGCGCTCCCAGGGAATCTTCACCTCATCAAAGTAGACCACAGCGTCATTCTCGTCGAAGTGGTAAGACAAAGGATTGTCGAATTCCGAAACTGCTGCGGCCTCGTAGGATTTCCGGGAGAGGAGTTTAACTCCCTTTGTTCCCAATGGAACAGCGGCGGAAAAAGCATATCGCTCTTCCCCTGGTTGCATCGGCTGGATCGTTCCCAATAGCACCTCGTTCGCCAAGATGCAGCTCGTGCCCAACATCTTGGCTCCCTTGATGGTTATACCTTGCGAATCTTCGTCACAGATTCCTGCTGTCAAGAACTCATCGACTTGGCCGCCGACACCGCGGGACCTGTCTGCTTGGGGGCTGACCACCACATAGGTCACGAATTGGTCATTGTCTCTGACGTATGAGAAATACTCAGAGAATGCTTTGGCCCTCTCTTTGCCATGGGCCTCAAAGAGGTCGAGTCTCATCATCATTCCGCAAAGCGATGACGCCACATGGTCTGGGGAGCGCCCCAAGAAACCGTTGGTCTGTTCAGCCCAGGCTTC
>Ga0066372_10000712_pt1 | contig 12629 bp, 16 predicted proteins | sample Knorr_S15_td_250_FD_77011 | JGI IMG/M metagenome (GOLD analysis project Ga0066372, IMG submission 77011) | Marine microbial communities from Southern Atlantic Ocean transect - Knorr_S15_td_250_ad_251m_LV_A | ecosystem: Environmental > Aquatic > Marine > Oceanic | place: Southern Atlantic ocean... | reverse complement strand
TACAGTTAATTTCGGAGTGAAGTTATTTAGTCGCAATATTGGACTCAATCTTTGCAGAGATTCGCTGACGAAGTTCTTTCGGTCTCTCATTAGATTTTTGAGGTGATCCGTTATTGGTGAACTCGGCAAAGCTTTGGCCAATAACGGATCACCTCATATTAGAGCTTGTACGAGTATGCAACCATAAGGCCGAGCGAGAAAAATCTCTTTAGGTATCAACTTTTCTTTCCGTTGTAAGCCTCGTCTAACTGGGACCACTTGGCTCGGCCATTTCGTTGCTCCCAACGAGAAATAGCTTCCTGTTCTGATTTTTTGGATTCAGCTTGTTTTCGTGCGTTGTGTTTAGCCTTTTCAAGCAACAATTTAAGAGTGACGGGATCAGCCTTATTCGACATGCTTCTCTCCAACAGTTTTAAAGGTCTTATGAATTAATTTCAAACCTGTGTATCAAGTTTCGTTCACAATAAATGCAGATTTTCTAGACAGGAGATGCCACGAATACGGGAATAACCCGTGAAGTTTTTTCTTGATACTCCTCATAGGGTGGGTATGCTGCTACCGCAATCTTCCACAGTCGCGCTTTTTCTGTCGGGTCAATAATCTCTTGTACCGACATTAACTGTACTTTGTCGATATCTCTAATTTCCACGTTTGGCTCAGATTTCAGGTTGTAGTACCAGACAGGATGCTTGGGCGCGCCACCCCATGAAGCTACCAAGACATAATTGTCACCGTCTACGACGCGCATTAATGGCGTTTTTCTGACCGCGCCCGTTTTGTTGCCTTTGTTAGTCTCAATAATGCATGGCAAATCATATAAAGTAGTACCCTCTGCACCGTTGCTACTCTCGTATAGTTCGACCTGGTTGGCAACCCAGTCAATCGGGTTTGCAATGTACTCACTCATGATTCCTCCGTCAGTTCACCTATGTAAGAAATGTAGTGTATTTGATTTTAGGTGTGTATAGATAAATTAGAGATTAATTTATTAGCTAATATATTAGCCAACACTGCAAGCCATATGGCTGGGAGGACTGATCAGGCGTTATTCGAATGTGTTGGCGGGCCTCTCTAAGCCGTAATGGTCACGTAACGTCTCACCTCGGTACTCGGTTCTGAAGAGTCCTTTTTTTTGTAATAGTGGAACGACCTCGTCGATAAAAATATCTAACATTTTAGGTAGCACAGGTGGCATGAGATTGATTCCATCAGCTACGCCATCGGTGAACCAATCTTCAATAAGGTTAGCGATATGTTCGGGGGTTCCCGAAACCACATAATGTCCACGTGCGCCCGCTAATTTCGACAGTAACTGTCGCATTGTAGGCCTTTCAGTACGAACTACTCCGAGGATCACTTCGGTACGACTGCGTGCAGCCTCTACAGTGGCGGGATCCGGAAAGTCGTCCGGTGAAAGTGGAGTATCGAGTGGAAGGTGTGAGAAGTCTGTGCCGCCGAATCTGGCAGAGAGACTTATTAGTCCCTCTTTGGGATCAGCTAGGTTATTTAGATCATCCCTGAATAGTTGTGCTTCGGCATCAGTTGAGGCAATTACCGGACTCAGACCCGGCAATATCAGACACTGCTTTTCATCGCGACCTTCTGCTTTCACGAGTGATTTCAGATCGCCGTAAAAGGCCTTCGCTGAAGACTTTTCCATATGTGCCGTGAATACGGCTTCAGCATGTTGCGCAGCGAATTTACGACCCGTGTCTGAGGAACCGGCTTGTACAAGCACCGGCCAACCCTGTGGTCCGCGAGGTACATTAAGTGGGCCGGCCACGTTGTAAAAATTCCCTTCATGACCACCCTCGCGAACACTATTGTCCTTTAAATATTTTCCATTTTCTCGATCGTCAATAATTGCGTCATCCGACCAGCTGTCCCACAAACTTCTAGTTACTGCCATAAATTCGTCAGCCCGAGCATACCGTTCAGCGTGGCTAATCTGACTTTCATAACCGTAATTTCGTGCAGCAGGTGCTGACCAGGAGGTGACGATGTTCCAGCCGATCCGACCGCTACTAATGTGATCGAGCGACGCGAATTGCCTTGCTAGATTAAAGGGTTCTGTATAGGTGGTCGAAGCCGTGGCGATAAGCCCAATCTTGGTAGTGGATACGGCCAGCGCGGCTAACGACGTTAAAGGTTCTAAGCTGAGCGATGCACCGCCGCCTCGAAACGCAAGTTGATCAGCTAAGAAAATTGAGTCAAATAGACCTTCTTCTGCTCGCTGAGAAAGTCCTTGTAAGTAACCGATGTCGGTTAAAGCAAGATCCGATGCATCCGGATGTCGCCAGGAAGCTTCATGGTGTCCTCGGCTATTAATAAATAAATTCAGATGTAGTTCACGACTCATAACGCTTCTCTAACTGCTAAAACCGTTGCAATTGCCCCTGATCAAATAATGCTTTTCGTGAGTTCGGGATAACTTTTTACTCGCATATGTTTTGCTGCCTGTCTGAAATGTTATTTCACTACCAGACAGCAAAACATATGTGAATGGCTTGTTGGCTTCAGCAAGAAAGCTCGCTGCTGTTTCTGAAACTATAGAGCAAGTATTCTCTTTAGCTTGTGTTGGTTTGTTCTATACCTTTTCGTAGGGTTCAAGAACGGGTATCTGATCATCTGTAAGAGGCGCAAGAGGTACTTTCCTACCAAATGCTTCTTGGATGAACGGTGCGAGTTCCTCATCCTTGCGTTGAAGTCGAGCGTCTTCTTCGGCATGAAATTCTGGCATCACTTCTTTTGCGAAAAGATTTAAGGAGTCACATATATCGGAATGTTTATTTTTTCCTCCTTGTTGGATGAAAATTGATTGATCAACCCCAAGGTCCGCAAACGCACGGAGATTCGATCGCACTTGGTCTGGTGTGCCAATTGCGCCTCGACTCGCTGTAATGTTTCCTTTTTCACCCCCACCGGTTAAGTCAGGGGCGACTATCCCACTCCGAACGTCCATATAGTTATCCCAAATGTTTGTGCGACCAGGCTGGTGTTTCCCCTGGACATAATAATGTCCGAGTGCGTATTGGAAGAAACGGAGTCCGTCAATTCCGCGCTCTATAGCAACTTGTTCATCCTGATGAAGCGAAAAACCCATCACGAAGGCAATATTTGGATTGACTGCATGGCCAATTGGAATACATTCATTCTTAAAGGTATCGTAATAATCATCTACCCATGGCTTTGCCTCGTCCGCGTCGACAAAACTAAAGGTCAAGGCGCCGATACCATGCCGGGCGGCCATTTTGATGGTTTCACGGCTTGAGCAGGCAACCCAAAGCGGAGGGTGAGGTTTTTGTAGAGGTTTTGGAACTACATTTCGTGTGGGCATTGAGAAGAATTCGCCGTTATAGCCGGGGTATGGGTCCATAGCCATCATATTGGTAACTTGTTCGACCGCTTCCTCCCACTGCGCGCGTTTGGAAGTCGGATCTACGTTGTAACCCTCCAATTCTGTCCGTGACGCAGATTCACCGGTACCAAATTCAACTCGCCCGTTTGAGAGAAGGTCTAGAGTAGAAATTCGCTCGGCAATTCTTGCCGGAGCATTGTAGCCGGGTGGCATCAAAGTTATACCGTGCCCCAGCCGAATTTGGGATGTTCGCTGCGAGGCTGCACCGAGAAACACCTCAGGTGCGGAGGAGTGAGAATACTCTTCTAGAAAATGATGTTCCACTTCCCACGCGTAATCAATACCGATCTTATCAGCGAGCTCTACTTGATCGAGCGCTTCGTGCAGCAGCGTTGCTTCGCCATTTTCTGTCCAAGGTCGTGGATATTGATGTTCATAAAATACCCCGAATTTCATAGTTACCTCATTACCCGCAAAAAAATGCAACTTCTAATTTGTGCACAGCATAGCACTGGGCTCCTAAAGTAGAGACGTGAGGTCTCATAAGGATCATCTTCTATTTTCTCAAGTAAGGTGATTGATTGTGTTGTTTGATAACAAGGGAGGTTAGTATGCCTTTTTACGAGAGAGAGTCTGTTCGCATTTATTATGAGGAGGTGGGATCGGGATTTCCACTTCTTATTATTCCTGGTGGTGGACTCAATTCTTCCTTGTCGTCACTAGTGACCTCGGTTCCTTTCAATCCGATGGATAGGTACAAAGACGATTTTCGATGTATATCCGCTGACCTACGAAATGCAGCGCCGGGCCAGTCGAGCGGCCCGTTAGAAGTTGATCGTCCGTGGGATGCCTATTCCGATGATCAGTTGGGCTTGATGGATGAGCTTGGAATTAACCGGTTTTTAGTTTTAGGGTTTTGCATAGGTGGACCGATGATTCATAATTTGATCAGACTAGCTCCAGACCGAGTTGTTGCTGCGGCACTTATGCAACCTAGCGGCTTCAGTCCGAAATATCCTGATTTGTTTTATCAAAATAATATAAAGAACTGGGCCCCGCCCCTTTGTGAAAAGCGACCTGAAATAACAAGCACGATGGTCCATGACTTTCTGACAAGTATGTACACTGACCGAGGCGATTTTGTTTTTACGGTTTCACGTGATTTCGTTAGTTCCATTCAGACTCCCTTATTGATAGCACCTGACGACGTCCCAGCACATCCGTATGAAGCCGCAATGGAGGTGGCCAATCTTGCCCCGAATTCGGAATTAACAATCTATCCATGGAAAGATTCGTCGTCACATATAGAACAGGCCGTATCACATGCCCGTGAGTTTCTAAAGAGGCATCAGCCTGCCGATTAAATAGTAAGCATATCTTCTTCAAGATCAGTATTTTTGGCGGTATAGTCGGCGAATTCACTGAGGTTAGATTTTATTTCGTTTCTATCTAATTTAGAATTCTTGTGATCCTTATCTACCCGGCTTGAGCCAGAGGTTTGTGAAGAGATTATGCCAGAGCGATTGCTATTTTTTTGACGTCGTTCCTTGACTGATTGCCAAGGACCTTCCGGACCATCTGCTGGTTTACACACAAGACAGTCTCTGTAGCCATTTTGCTTGGCATCTCCGAGGGTTTTGAAATATCGTCGATGTTCCGGCTTCGTCCGTCTTCCAGGCGGGCAATTTGGCCGACATACAATTCCAGTGGTAATGCATGCGTTGAATAAGAAATTATCCATCATCGAACTTTCTATATTCTTCAGACATGAGTGGCTAGCTGTCTAACGGTGGAAAATCTACAGTTGATCTGCCTAACGTGAGATGTATTTCAATAGTGCTGAGAAATAGCTATCTTCCACTCTGGTTTGTTCTTTACGACGTACCGAAAGAAAGTAAGTTTTCAACTGGAGTATAGAGTTCTTCCAGATAATCAATATCGGCCTGGTCTAATGTTATTTTAGTCGAATCGACTAGCTGATCGAGTTGTTCTAATTTCGATACTCCCACGATGGGTGCGGTAATTTCCGATTTATTAAGAAGCCAGGCTAGAGCGATTTGTGCGGATGATTTTTCATACTTGCTCGCAACCTCACCGACCCTCTCAGCAATACTGAATACATGCTCTCCGTGATACAAGCTTTCGGTACGAGCTCTGTCTTGACCTTGGGATCTATCAGTACTTCCTGCCCCGAACCCACCTTTATAAGCTCCCGCCAGGATGCCACGAGCTAACGGTGACCAAGGGGTTAGTGCCACGCCCGACTTTTCACAGTATGGGTTCATTTCTCGCTCCTCTTCACGATAGACGAGGTTGTAGTGATTTTGCATCGAGACAAACCGTTGCCACCCATGCATCTGAGCTGTTAACTGAAGTTCCGCGAACTGCCAGGCAAACATTGAGGACGCACCAAGATATAAGACTTTTCCGGCCTTAACGACGTCGTTCAAAGCCTCCATAGTTTCTTCGATTGAAACTTCGCTTTCCTGGCCACGTATACCATGTGGGTGGCGATGGATTACCAGATGATCGATGTAATCGTGACCAAGTCTTTTTAGACTAGCGTCGACGCCTTCCATAATATGCTTGCGAGATAATCCTGATTGATTAGCGCCGCGACCCATGGGTTGGGCAATTTTTGTTGCTAGTACATAATTGTCCCGAGGCAACAGTTCATTCAGCAGCGCGCCTACCACTTCTTCAGAGGCTCCTAGTCCATACACGTCGGCGCAGTCAAAGTAGTAGAGTCCGTGCTCTATAGCGGCTTTAAAGATGGGGCGAGTTTCATCAGTAGTCAAAGTCCAATCACCCTGATGTCCTCGACCGGGGATACCGAAGTTCATAGTCCCCAAACATAATTTGGAGACGTTTAATCCACTGGTGCCAAGTTGAACACTGTCTAGCATTTGAACTCCCTAGTTATCGCGTGATTTATCCACGTAGCAGGCACCATGTTACAGGTTTGACGACTACTTGGTGTGGATTAATTTGTTATCTCGCGTTATTACTTTTACTATTTTTTTTGATCACGAAATCTCTGTGACGATAAGGCGTAATTAGCAATTTTTTCAATAGTTTTCCAGTCCTCGTGTGAAGGATGAAATTTCCGGTCTATTACCAATGTCCACCCCTTGAATAAATCGGTTTGGCTCTTAATTTCCAGATTACCAACTCGTTTTGACAGCGTCTTAATTTCCAGATCTGTGGATAACTCATTTATCAGACCGAGACCGTCATCTTCACCTTTCCAAGTTATATCTTTTACTTTACCCAATAGAGGAAACGATTTTTTCCTAATTGTTTTAATTTTGGTACGTGGGTGAATTTCGAGAGACCGATCATCTGGGATGCCGAAGACCATCCACCATCGTGGAGGATTATTTTTACCCCCATCCTGTTTCAGGATATTGATCCAAGAAATAGAGCTTTCTGCAATATCAATTACACCAAGCGAACGTTGATACCAGGAATTTTCTATATTTTCTTTTTCATGGCCTCGTTCGGCCATTTTGGCCCTTACATCGATGAGATTCAGGTCGTAACTGAGATCGTCGCGTGCTTTGTCCCTAAATTTGTCTTTCACGGTTATTACCCTATTTTTAATTAAATATCGGCTTTTTTAAATAGATATACGTAATGGTTAGATTTTAACTCTTTTGCCGACAAAGTTATGTTATAGATCACGGGATAAATTAAGTCTAATTAAAGATAGAGGTAACGTACTATGATTTTCCATATAATCGCTGAGCATGATCACACCACCTGTGGCCGAGTCGAGAATGGCGTGGTAACTAAAACTTGGGAAGAGAGTGCGCAAGGCGCAACGTCCTGGGTAGAAGGTAATGACGACGTAAGGGTACTCGGTGTTTGGGGTTATCCAGTTCAGCATCGTATTTTTGCAGTTGTCGAAGCAGACACGTTTGAAGCTGTCGAATTACTTTTCGATTTTCATCTCGCTAAGGGACCAGTCGAGGTTTTACCAGTAAAGGATTTGGTTCAAAACCGGAAAGATCTAGGTTTCTGGGGTCAATGATGACTTTGATGCAATCAGACGGATTCACGCGAGTCATAGTGTTTCCGTCGATGTATTAGAATTTGCGAAAGCATACAATACAGAGGTAATTGGAGGATGAAATGGCAAGGATATTAAATCCAGTGATTTGGTTGTGGATATTTGCTGCTGGAAACCTTTTTGTTGGTTCCGGACCCGGGCTACTCGACGGACAGTCGGTCGCTGAGATGGGATGGGGTAGCGATAACATCGGAGTGCACGACGGTTTTTACGAAACCAACTTGGCAATAATGGCTGCTCTATTGTCGATTATGGCCGCCGGAATTGCTCTTTTCACTTCAGGGTTAGCTCGAGCGAGAATGACGACCCTTCTGGGCGTCTGCTTGCTTGGAACTATGGTGGTCTGGCTGACGTATGGATCATCAAACGATTATGACACTGGCGGCTTGATAATAATAATGCCGTTTGTGATTTTCGGTATGCTTACTTTGACAGGAATTCTAAATCTTAAAAGTTCCGAGTAATTTGCGATTGAAGATTGTGGTCTGACTGGTATATTTCTTTTTATTTTGAGTTTATAGCTTGCCAAGATCAATTAATGGTGAATGTTTTAACCATCTCGAGCTGATAGTGTCCCCCTATATTCTTCACTATGAGCAGGCTAATTGCGTCATAATTCGGAGTAGACGGCATTATGTTTTTAAAACTTGTTTTGTTGAGTATGACTTTTTGTTTCATCTCCTGTGCTGAGACGGATATTAATTCTGATAGTTCATCAGTGAACTGGGTACAGCTTGATGACTGGGCTGAAATTGTCATACCCGCTGGGGATGGACAGATGGGTACGATTCCTGAGTATTACTCGTACTCGTCTTATGCTGCCGAACTTGATCAATTCACAGCATTCCTCACTCTGAGCTGTGCCGAAATTAGCAAGTTAGAGGGACATAGTATGACAAGTGAAACGCTGGTGCTTGTTATTATTAGTGCGACGGGAACGTGCGGAAATTGGTTCCTCGTGAGATTTGAGCCAGATGGGTTTGATTATTGGATTCGCCAGGAACCTGTGTTGGCGGGCGATACAGAAGGTATTTTGAAGTAGCTAGATTTTGTTCTCGCGACACGAGTGATTATTATTCCCTGCTCATCAGCGAGTGGCCTCTATTTTTTCTACTCTCCGTATTATTGCTTAGATATCAAAATGAGGAGATAAAGTAATGGCGATGACACCGGAAGATGCACTGAAAGATGCGGTTGAAGCGATTGGCGATAGTAAAAGAAAGAAATACCGAGACACAATTCATCCACCCGTGCATCAAGTCGTTATCGGATCCGACACTTCAGACCGGAGATTTGATGAATCGAACATTCCCGAATATATGTCGGATGTGTGGGAGGAGTATCTCCCTGACTGGGTAGGGAGTACCTGTACACTGGATTCTTTTGAGATAGTTCTTCAAGATAGTCTGAAGATCGCATACCTGATAAAAGCAAGTCGATTATTTGCCGATGGATCCTTGATGCAGACATTTGACGCAATTTTCACTGTTGGTAACAAGGATGGTGACTGGCGCCTTATTAGCCGCAATCCATTCAACATAACTAAGGCCTAGTTTCATTAAACAAAAACTACAAGGTTTACGTCTTCTATCACTTTGGTGGGTCTTTAGATGGGCCTCATTTGGAGAAGCAATTTGGTCTGTTTATCTCATTGAGCAGAGGGGATTGAGCTTGGGGACGGTGCTCGCGTTTGAGGCTGCCTGGTGGATATTTGTTATTTCGCTTGAAATTCCTACTGGAATAATTACTGATAGATGGGGAAGGAAGCGATCACTTGTTGTAGGCTCTCTTTTATTTACATTGGGTTTCTTAGTGTTTGGATTTTCAGCTAGCCCTGTTCTTTTGCTTTCCGCCTATTTGATCTGGGGACTGGGTGACAGCTTTATTTCAGGAACCGATACGGCATTTCTTTTCGAAACATTGGAAAAAAAACGAGCGGCCGAAAAATATGCTCAATATGAAGGCTTTCTTAACTCAGGAGCTTTTCTTATAATCGCGATGACAACGGCGCTCGGGCCGATTCTATTGCTTTGGACCCCCCTTTCAGTCCCATTCATTCTTACTGCCCTATTCGGACTAATTCTTGTCTGCGCATCGATGTTCCTGAGTGAGCCAAGGACTCAAGAGTCCTCCATAGAAGATTCGCGTGCCGTCGGATTTAAATCCACAATTTCTGTGCTTGCTGACCCGAGTGTAGCTGGCATCATTTGTCTGAAAGCAATTCCCGAGATGTCACTGGCGATTTTGCTTCTTACCTTGCCTCTGACACTCTCGAATTATGGGTTGCCAACTTTTCAATTCGGTTGGTGGATGGCCTTGATTTTTGTACTGATGGGGTTTTCCTCTATATGGGCTGGTCGAGCTATACATTTCCTCTCATTACCGAAATGGTTTGGCATGGCATCTTTTGCCTCAGCGATGGCTATTATTCTTTCGACTGCAACGCATGTGTGGCTGTTCCCATTATGTGTTTTACCAGCCTTGTTCCTTCCACTGCTCGAGCCACAGGTGAATCAGTATCTTGCAGAAAGAGCACTGCAGTCTAATCGAGCTACTATTCTCTCAGTTGCAAATGCAGCAATGTCAGTTGTAATAGCCACTTCTATATTCGGCGGAGCCTGGGCGATGGATCAGTTTGGGTTTGTGATGACTATGCGGATCTTTGCCGGAGCAACTATCGTACTGACAGGGATAGGCTTTACGCTGTGGTTTGCTGGCCATCGGAATTCCGTTATGGTCCGATCTCCACACTAAGACTAGAATTTTGCAATCGCTCGTATCAGCTGGTTCCGATATGGATTTATAGGCTTGATCACTTGTCGTCATTAGGCCTGTAATATTCGCGTCTGCTTTAGGCTATAGGATGTCTAAGTTTAAGCATGGTGCAACTGACCTTAAAGGAAGGAGAGTTTAGGTTATGGCCACGTCGAAAATTCCGACGCCTGCTCTTGTCCCCGAGGGATTGTTACTCGGCGATGATGGCCGGGCTCGATGTGCCTGGGCCTTAAAAGTTTCCGGTTTTGTTGATTACCACGACAAGGAGTGGGGATTCCCGGTTGAGGACGAACACAGACTTTTTGAGAAGATATGCCTTGAGGGATTTCAGTCGGGCCTGTCTTGGAAGACTATCCTGGACAAGCGACCTGCGTTTCGTGAGGTTTTCTTGGATTTCGATTTCGAAAAGGTGGCGCGGTTTGGAGAGACAGATGTGCATCGTCTCATGAGCGATGCTCGGATCGTTAGGCACCGTGGAAAAATCGAAGCGACAATAAACAATGCACGACAGGCCTGCGAAGCTGTGGAAGTTCACGGCTCCTTGGGATCACTTATCTGGGGTTACGAACCACCGCCTGTAGCGAAAGTTAGTAAGAAAATAGGGCATATTACTTCGAAGACCGAACACTCTACTAGGTTTGCGGCTGATCTCAAGAAACTAGGTTGGCGCTTCTTTGGGCCAACAACGGCTTATGCCTTTATGCAGGCAATGGGATTAGTGAACGATCACTTGGAGGGCTGTTTTGTGCGCGACGAATGTGAAGCGGTCCGGACCAAGTTTGTGCGACCTCAATCAAACCGGTCAAGAAAAAGTGCCAGTGAGGCCTAATTGTCCACTGACATTGTTGCGCGAGTCTCTAATACTGATAGTACGTAATCAAGATTGTGTGTTTTGGTCATCCTTTTGCTTATTTCTTAACCCGAGTGAACCTATTCCGGAGGTTCGTTCCAATTCTTCTTGGATTAAACAGCCTGTCTGCATTGATTTTAGATACGCGGCTGTAAGTCGTGCTGCTTTCTCCGGTGACAATTTCTTTTTCGGTTCGTTCGTAGTCATCTCTCAACCTGCGTATCCTCCTGTCGGGACCATTCGCCGAAGGAACCATCATAGTTTCTGGCCTTGTCATAACCCATGAGTTTCAGAATCATTAAAGCGTGCGCCGCACGCATACCACCCTGTCAATATGTAAGAACTTCACTTTCCGGAGTGATACCCCGCTCCGCAAGAATTTTTTGAATTTCATCAGCAGGCTTCATAGTTTGTGACACAGGATCGACTACGGAGTCCCACTCCAAATGTATTGCTCCAGGGATACGGCCGACACGTTCAGGTGCATTACCCCTTGAAATTTCTCCTGTAAACTCTCCCTCCAGTCGCGTATCCCAAAAAATAACTTGGGGATTATTTACACCGTCCTTTGCGTGCCCCAAGTCACAATAGAGATCAGGGACTATTTGCTTTATAAACTGTGTCGATGGGAATTCAGATCGTTTGGTTTCGAGATCGCGTTTTTCGAGTGTCCATTTCTTAAATCCGCCATTTAAAAAGTGCACGTTTGTGAGGCCATAATACGAAAGTAACCACCAAGCACGTGCCGCCGGAGGTCCAAGATCGTCATAACAAATAACCCTACTGTCATTATCAATTCCATTTTCAGATAATGTCACAGCGAAATCATCGGGATCAACTAACTCTAGGTTAAAAGGAATGTCGAGCAGGTTGATTGCCCCTGGAATATGGCCCTTGTTGTATTCTTCCTGTGACCGGACATCGATTATTCGCAAGTCCGTGTACGAGAGATGATCCGCAAGCCAGTCAGTTTCAACTAGTATCGTTTGATTGGGATAGGGTATTTTGCCAGACATTAATTCTCCTCGTTTCTGTCAGTACTAGTTTAATCTTTGTACGTTAGACGATAAGGGTAAATGCTGATTAAGTACTCAACTAATTACGGCTGAACTCAAGGGCATTGGTGGAGCGGATGGCCCCGCGGGTGGAAGTTCGCTCGTCTGTCTCTTTCGGTGTGGAGGCACTCGGGTTTTCCTGAAATAATGATGGACTCACCTGTTTAATTTCATCAGAATTGCTTCTACTTCCTCATTACGAGATCTCGAAAAGACCTTTCCATTGCCACTAGTCTCAAATCCTAGCTTTGACAGGATTCTTGCAGAAGTGTCGTTTCCTACGAAGTAAGTGGCGACGATTGTTGCTAATTTCCCTTCAGCAATCCCATAGTCCACAAGTGCAGTTGCGGCTTCGGTCGCGAACCCGAAACCCCAGTAATCTCGACTCAACCAGTAACCGAGTTCATGAGACTTGTCACGTTGAGCAGCTAGTCCGACTCCCCCAATCAAATCCCCGTCAATAAAAATCGAGAAATTAAGCTTCAACATGTCCGTCTTACATAGTTGAATCCACTGGTC
>Ga0066372_10000711_pt1 | contig 12632 bp, 10 predicted proteins | sample Knorr_S15_td_250_FD_77011 | JGI IMG/M metagenome (GOLD analysis project Ga0066372, IMG submission 77011) | Marine microbial communities from Southern Atlantic Ocean transect - Knorr_S15_td_250_ad_251m_LV_A | ecosystem: Environmental > Aquatic > Marine > Oceanic | place: Southern Atlantic ocean... | reverse complement strand
TCCTAACACCCTGCTTACTCCGCGGTAACCGTCAGGTGTGTAAGGGTCATGCGGGTGACATGCAAGTTTTACTTTATATTCTTCTGCTACAGGTACGATGCGTTCGAGGAAATAATCTATGCGTTCCCAGTAGTCGTCCGCCGAAACTTCTCCCCATACACCAGGTGGTTCATTTTGGTCGATTTCATTCCAGTGAAAACTGGAGCGTAATGAACCGCCCCGACCGTATTTGGGTTCGGTTCTGGTAATACCGATGATGAACAAACGGTACTTGACGGCGGGAATCCCGGATTGACCACAGGCCCGGATAATGTCTTGGCATAATCCGATCTCTCGGTCACGGTCAGGTGATAAACCTAAAGTGATATTCGGAGATTGGTTATCTTCTGGTTTGGTGCCAATGGGCAGAGCGATCATGTCTAAAGCAATGCCATAGGACTCGACCTTTTGGCGGTATTTGCTCAGTACATCAGTAGTCCATGTATCTGCATTGCCAGGGGGGAATCCGTTGATATGGCTGACACCCAGTTGCGCAAGTAATTTGTAATCATTATCACTGTGGATTGGATATTGGGTTCCGACAAACATTTGCCTGCGCCTTATTGAGATATTTAGTTGACAGATGGTTGTTGTGAGGTTGAAGTTACATGACCCTTAGCCAGCAGTCATCTGAATAGCGGGAAGAAATATGGCGGAGGGGACAGGATTCGAACCTGCGATGCCCTTGCGGACATACTTGTTTTCAAGACAAGCGCATTCAACCACTCTGCCACCCCTCCGCTGACGCCACGACTTCAAGTCGCACACCAAATATAAGTCTAATTGTAAATTCTGGTAATCCGAAACAGTGAAACTGTAATTTCTAATAGTCGACAATAACGTTCAAGTTGATAATCTTCGTATCGAACATTATTTGTGCTGTTCCGACGTGGCTATACATTAAATTAGCCGGTTTGAATTGTTGGAGAGTGATCATGAAACGGGTTCTTGAGTGGTCAGGAATGTGGATCGTTGTTGTAGGTTTTGTGATTGTAGGTTTGGGATTGGTCGTGTTGATAGCGACTGAAAATGCCTTCTTCTATGCTTTGGGATGGGTGGTAGTGTTGATTGGTGGAGGGGTCCTCTTCTGGTCGGTATTGCGTGATCGATTGCGAGCTCGGAAGACAGAGGATCTCGATGATGTTGGATTTAACTAACTGCGAATGTTCCCTATCGTATTGGTCATAGGGAGCTAGTCAACTGAGTCCATGTCACCCCAGGTTGGACCAGTTTTCGCTTCTACCAATAGCGGTACAGTTAAATCCATGGCTTCTGGCATCATAGTTGTTACCATCATTTGCATTTCCATCAGTTCTCCAGGGGCGATTTCAAATATTAGTTCGTCATGAACCTGAATGGACATTTTTGACTGCATTTTTTGTATTTTCATCTCGTTTGAAATATTAATCATGGCAAGCTTGATGACGTCTGCTGCTGTTCCCTGTATTGGCATGTTTACGGATACTCGTTCAGCTGCTGCTCGGTGACCGGGATGACCAGCGTTGATGTCTGGCAGGTACCGTCGTCGACCTATGACGGTCTCTGCGTAGCCAGTTTCGCGTGCTGATTGTTTCGCTTGTTCTATGTAATTACGAATTCCTGGATATTTGCCGAAGTAAAGATCGATGAATTCCTGTCCCTGCTTCCTAGTCAGGTCTGTTTGACGAGCAACGCCAATCGGTCCAAGCCCGTAGATCACCCCAAAGTTTAGAATCTTAGCTATTCGTCGTTGATCGGCTCTTACATCCTGTACTCCGTACATTGCGCGCGCAGTGGAGGCGTGGATGTCTTCACCGTTTTCAAATGCTTCAAGGAGAGCTGGATCTTGTGACAGGTGTGCAAGGATTCTTAGTTCGATCTGCGAGTAGTCTGCCGCCAAAAATTGCCAGCCGTTTGCGAAATCGCTAACGAATGCCTTTCGAACCTTTCTGCCCAGCTCGGTCCGTACTGGGATATTTTGTACGTTAGGATCGTTACTTGAAAGTCGCCCGGTGGCTGAACCGACCTGGTTGAAGCTGGTGTGAACCCGCTGGGTATTGGGGTTTGCCAATAGCGGTAGGGCATCAACATATGTAGATTTGAGCTTTGTTAATTCGCGGAACTTTAGTACTGCATCGGCGATTTGGTAAATTCTATCGTCAAGTCCTGGGCTCTCCTGAATTTTCTCTAAAGCATTGGCATCCATGGACCAGCCTGTTTTAGTTTTTCGGGTTTTAGGCGCCCCTAGTTCACCAATTAGCAGATCAGCTACTTGTTGGTTTGAAGCCAGATTAAGTTTGCGCCCCCCGATTACGCTGGTTGTCGCCTGTTTGATTAGCTCGACTTCAGTTCCGAGTTGTTCAGACATATCTGCAAGCGCGGCTTTGTCGATAATCATGCCGTTGCGTTGCATCTCGATAATGACCGGGAGTAACGGGATTTCCACTTCTTTATTTATGTAATCGGCTTGATGGTCTTGTATCTCCTGCTTGAGATTTTCATATAAACGCCATGTAAAGTCCGCGTCCGATGCTGCGTACGGACCTGCTTGCTCAATTGGCACTTCCGCCATTGTGATTTGTTTTTTGCCAACTCCTATAAGTGTCTTAATATCAGTCATATTCTGGTTAAAAAGCTCTAGGGAAAGCTGTTTTAGACCAATGGAGCGATATCCGCATAGTGCTGCCGCGATCATGGTGTCGAAGCCCAGGGTTTTTACATCAATACCTGCAGTGCCCAACACCATTAAGTCAAAATTGGCATTGTGTGCGATTTTATTGATCGATTCATCTTCGAATAGCGGACGTAATAGCGTAAGTCCTTCAGAGAATGAGACCTGTGTGCCTTCAGTGTGTCCAACAGGAACGTACCAGGCATGCCCTGTTTTTATAGCGAAAGAAAGGCCTACCAAATCAGATGTCATTGGGTTAAGGCCGGTTGTTTCTGTGTCGAATGCAAATTCACCATTTTTGTGAAGTTGATCAATCATTGTCTGAAGACTAGCCATATCCGTGACTATTTCATACTCGCCGAGTGGTTTCGGCGGGTCAGCCTGTGTTAGTGCCTCGACCGACACGGATGATGAGAGATCATCGATCATGTCTAGCTGTCCGGAAGCGCGCTTCGCAGAAGTTTCTGCAATATCGTTATTGTCAGCTTTCGTTTCGTTTAACTGAGTCGATTCGGATCGTGGCATTCGATTGGCAACTAGACGGAGTTCGTAATTCATTAGAATCTTGATTACTGCCTCACGATCAAATTGGCCGAATTTCGATTTTTCAGCGTCGAAATCAATTGGGACATCACGAACAATTGTCGTTAGAACCAGAGCCTCGGCCGCAGTTTCACGGTGCTCGTCAAGTAAGTTCATAGCCCGCTTTGCGCCCCGAAGCCCTTCGATCAGTTCGATTTGACTTAAGTTGTTGAATAAAGAAGGGAAATGCCCTAATTTTGCTAGTACGGTTCGGGCGGATTTCTTTCCGACTCCTGGAACACCGGGAATATTGTCTGATGAATCACCTTCGAGGGCTTTGATTTCCGCAACGTATTCAGGTCCCAACCCATCGTATCTTTCAGCTACTCCCTCAGGGTCGTATGTGCGCATTTCACCGAAACCTGTGTACATGAGCAATGAGGTTTTTTCGTCGACAAGTTGTAACTGGTCAGCGTCACCAGTTAAGATCAGGGTTTTCATGCCTTTTTCGCTTGCTTGTTTTGAAAGCGTACCGATCAGGTCATCGGCTTCAAATCCATCATATTCATAGACCGGTATACCCATTGGCGCGAGGATTTCTTTGACAATTGGAATCTGTTCATGCAGAGCGGGATCAACTTCTTGTCTGTGGGCTTTGTATGCGGGAGAGAGGTCTTTGCGGAATGTTGGCGCTTTTGTATCGAACGTAACCGCTATATGTGTTGGATTTTGCTCACGTATGGTCTTCAAAAGCATTGTCATGAAACCACTTGCACCGGTGGTATTTTGCCCGGATGAGGTGATCAGATGATCTCGCATAGCAAACCACGCTCTGAAAACAATCGCGTGACCATCGATTAGTAAAAATAACGGGTCATCGGTTATTGCTTTAGGAGTCGTCATATCGAGGTAATAGAAAGGCTTTAGCTACAGTGGATTGACTGCCAGAGTCATTCAACTGTATAAGGTAGATAAATTATAGCTTGAACAGTTAGTTGTTCTGATTCGTTACACATTATTAGCAGATATCTTGTCTCGATAACTAATATGATTACCCTTTGAAGTGAATATCGATTACAAATAATCACTGCACTGGAATAGATTTTATTGTTTCAATTATTTTTGAGGATGCCTGATGCCTGAGTTAAATCCGCTCGGGACCCTGATTTCAACAGCAGAATTTGCATCCTGCTGTAGTGGTGAGGATAGTGCAGAAATTACTCATGCACACTTGGATTCAATCACCGAGGCTGTTAGGCATCGATATGGTGCGTTAGCAAAAACGGCGGTCGAACGGGCTCTTTCATCTGATAAGGCCTCTGATACGTTCTATACAGAAGAACAGCGACATGCTTTGACTGATGAAACGGCCGGTGCATCAGCTGGTTGTGGAAATCCTGTAGGAATTGCTGATGCTAAACCTGGAGAGACGGTTTTAGATCTTGGATCGGGGGGTGGTATCGATTGTTTTCTTGCAGCGAGGGAAGTCGGTGAGACCGGTCACGTCATAGGTATCGATATGACTCCTGAGATGCTTACTCTAGCGCGCGAAAATGCGGACAAACTTCTAACTGAAAATATTGTTTTTAAGCTTGGGCATATAGAGTCGATTCCTCAGGCAGATAATTCTGTGGATCTTGTAATTTCTAACTGTGTCATAGCGCTTTCGGAGAAAAAAAGTCGGGTTTTCTCAGAGATATTTCGAATATTGAAACCTGGCGGTCGATTCGTGATTTCAGATGTTGTGACCGAAAAACCGCTTCCAATGGACGTTCGTAAGTCGGCCGCAGAGTGGGTCGATTGCGTCGGTGGCGCCGCTGTCATGAGCGAATATATTGAGATGATTGCAGAGGCAGGATTTGTGGATGTCGATGTACTGGAAAAACGGACTCGTTCCAGCGGGGATGAAGCGTGGCGTGATTTATTGATAAATTTGACTATTCGAGCATTCAAGAAAGTATGATGATTTCTCTGGGTTTCTGCCTGAGTATCGACTTGCATCATCATAAGTCATTTAGTGTTCTTCGTTCGAGGTATGTGCCATCATGCTGAATAACCCCTGGGCCCGTAATTATGAGAAAGATGATCACGTAGCTTTGGGTCGTGTTCGTGAATGGGCTGGAAATAAACTTGGCAGTACTGTCGACTATGGATTCGGTTATGGGACATGGGTATTCATTGGGAATGAGACAGTAATCAAGGTCGATCCTGAGGTTGGGCGCCCGGGTCGATTTAGTCATGAGCTTGCTGTCACAGCAATGGATATTCCAGGAGTGGCCACTCCACACGTGATTGAAACAGGGACGCTTGAAGGTAGGGCCTGGGTCATCATGAATCGGCTTGACGGTTCTATTGCTTATAACGTCTGGCCCGGCCTTGATGCCAAGGCTCGTGAAAAACTTGTCGCTCAACTGGCGACGGCACTAGGCAATTTACAAAAATTTCAATCCGATGCATCGATGCTTAACGCCACCACGGAAAATTGGAGTAGGCATGTACGCGAGTCGTTTAATAGGGCGCTGAGGTCTGTAGACGCTATTGTTCCTGGGAGGGTACTTTCACAGTCACAGGGAGCTTTCGCTCTCTGGGCTGAAGCGCTTGAAGATCGCCCTAGGGTACTTTGCCATGGTGATCTATGGTTTGGGAATATTTTGGTTAACCATCAAGGGGAATTGTCGGGAATTATAGATTTCGATCGAACTGCCTTGGCTCCGTCCGATTATGAACTGGACATGCTTTTGAGATTTTGGAATTACCCTTGGAATTTCGTGCCCGAACAGTTGGAAGAGACTTACAATGACCCACTCGATATCTTTTTATTGAAACCAATCCTAGAACTTTGCCAAGGTGACTTAAGTGAGGAGGTGTTGAGCGCTCGGCTTAGTGCGCTGGAACTGGTGTACCGCCTCAACCTTGTTAGTCGCTTTGGGTGGAACGATGAGAACGCTGAGATGTTTGATCGTGTTCTTGCAGGCGATTGGGCTAAGGGCCTTATTTAGAAATTTCTAGATAACGGTCTTGTATGCTTCACCTGTTCTGGTTTTACAGCTATTCCATAGGGATTGCCCACGTTTTTCCAAAACGCGAGAGACTATCCAAGCTTAGTATATTTTTTCCAGAACTTTTAAATATTTAGGTTTTTAGCATAACTAGTCAGCGACATCGGCTGTCGGTCGAGCCTCGAGTAGGTCGATGCCACCTCGGACTTGCCCGAGAGTATCGGCGATCCGTTCTTCAAGAGTGAATAAGACTTCTCTAGCGTAGTTGTCTGCACCTTTGCGACGTTCTTCAGCAGAAATCCCTGCGTCATGCAAAATCGTGTTTACTCGGCTTTCTGCGTCATCGATGAGTTTCTGTGAACGAGTGTTTGCCGCTGCTTCGATCTCGATTGCGTTTTCATTGGCCTTTCGAATGATTTCGGTATCCTGAACCATCTTTTTGGCTTCTTCCTGAGAAGTGGCGAGTAAGGTATTTGATTGTTCTTCGGCTAACTGACGGATCGTCGTTGCTTCCTCATCAGCGTAAGCACGAATTCTCCTAGCTTCGATTTCAGCTTGTTTGATGATGGCGTCTTTTTGTCTTACTACGCCTTCGGCCTCGGTTATCTCATCAGGAAGATGTTTTTTCGTTTCGTCAATGATCGCACTGATTTTTTGCTGGTTGACCAGCGTTCGTGCAGTACCAGGCACGCGTCCCTTAACGATCATTGCCTCGAGGTTTTCGAGTTGTGCCATGAGTGTCATTTTCGCCTCCATGTTTCCTTTTCAACTATTGTTGTCTTGCTTGGTTTGGAAGATCCTCTCAGATAGAGGCTCCCACACATTTTGTGGAACCAATCCCGACACATCAGCGCCGAGTGCTGCCACTTCTTTTACTCTTGATGAACTCAGGATTTGGTATTCCAAAGCGCTGAAAAGACAAATCGTTTCTATGTCTTCAGCCATCCTGCGGTTCATTAACGCCATTTCACTTTCGTACTCGAAATCACTGGTTATTCGAAGTCCTCTTACAATGACATCTGCACCAATTTGGCGTGCAGCATTGACGGTTAAACCTGAGTATGACTCTACAGAAACGTTTGGTACGTGAGTTACTGCTTCAGTGAACATTGATATTCGCTCGTCGATAGTGAACATTGTTCGTTTTGATGATATTTCAACAACACCTACTGTCAGGCGATCAACTGTTTTAGATGCCCGCTCAACGATGTCGACGTGACCGTTGGTTACTGGATCGAACGTGCCGGGGTATATCGCTATTGACATCTATTCAACACCTACGCCTGATAGTAATTTGTTTGACCGATATACCGACACTGCTGAATCACCGTAAAGCCGATGGGTCGACAACGTTAGGCCAGGGAGCATATTTGGTAATTTGGTCTTTTTTGAATGTTCAAGGAATGCAATAGCGCTCGGTGCAATTAAACCTGCATCATTTACACGCGTGAATAGAGGCTCAAACTCATTCAGTTCGTAAGGTGGGTCAGCGAAAATCAGTTCGAATTCTCCTTCCAGTCTTCCGACTGATTGAAGTGCCTTACACCTGTGTACTGTTCCTTTTGACGCCAAATTATGTCGTTCCAGATACTGTTTAATTTCATTACAGCGTTTCAAATTTTGTTCTACAAACGATGCGTTTTCGGCACCGCGTTGCAGGGCTTCAATTCCTAAAGCTCCAGTTCCTGCGTAGATATCGAGTACTTGGAGACCGTGAGATCCGGCTGGACCCAGCATGGAAAACATAGCCGAACGGACCTTTGAAGTTGTTGGACGTAGAGAACTGCCACCTGTATGACGCCTGAAATCCGAAGACCCTTTCTGTCTTTTTCTCATAGTGCCTTAGAATTCCGCATGGATTTCCTGATGAACTTTAGATGAAAAACGATTATTGTTTAGATTGCAGATTATTGACCATCGTCAGTTGTTACCGATTTCGGGTGTTTTACACGGAATCGATATATTTATGTGATGGGTAAACCATCTGACGCTGAATATGAAGTGGCTCTGCCTTAGAATAAACTGGTGCATCGACGAAAGTGCGTAGTTTCTCGATGTAAACGTACTGTCGAATGATTCAGTAAGCTGTCCGAACTGGCTGATGAGCTTTACTCAGTGAATATTTGGTCTTAATAACTTACCCCCCGAAAATATGACGAGAGAAAACCAGGCAAATCAACCTAACGTGCAATCTCAGGCGGCTGGTGAGCGAAAACTTATTGAAGATCGTTTAGCCAAGACGGCTGAGATTCGCTCCCGTGGTCTCGACCCTTACCCTGCAAGATTTAATCGAACCCATACCTCTGTGGAAGCTGTAGCTCTATTCCAATCTTTTGAGCAGGGTGACGAGGAGTCCGATCATCAAGATAACCATATTGTTCGAGTGGCTGGGCGGGTGATGGCTCGAAGAGGGCAAGGGAAAGCCTCATTTATTGACGTTAGGGATGGTCATGGCTCGATTCAAATTTTCGCTCGCCAAAATACCATGGGGGATGATTCCTACGCGATTCTTGACTTACTCGACATTGGAGACATTATCGGTATAGAAGGTGTGGTGATACGCACTCGGAGAGGTGAAATTAGTGTCGAGGCAAAAAACATCACGTTGTTAACGAAGGCTATTCGTCCACTTCCAGATAAATGGCATGGATTACAGGATCAAGAGTTACGTTTTCGCCAGCGATATCTAGATCTCATATCTAATGAAAAGGCTATGCAGAACGCGTTATTGCGTTCCAAAGTCGTTCGTTCAATGCGTGATTTCATGCATGCCCGTGGATTTATAGAGGTTGAAACTCCGATTTTGGTTCCTGTCGCTGCAGGAGCACAAGCGACTCCATTTGCGACACACCATAATCAACTGAATCGCGATTTGTATTTGAGAATAGCTACCGAACTATATTTGAAAAAGCTGATAGTAGGCGGAATCGAACGGGTGTTTGAGATCGGCCGTCTATTTCGTAATGAGGGCCTTGATCACGATCATAACCCGGAATTTACTACCATCGAGAGCTACCAAGCTTATGCTGATTACAATGATGTTATGTGTATGGTGGAAGAGATGATTGCTCAGATTGCGCAGGATACAACTGGATCGATGATATTGCCGGCGATATCCGAAAAGCGACCAGAGATTAACCTGACTCCGCCTTGGCCTCGCCTCGATCTGCGAAGTGAAATTATTCAGCGCACTGGAATCGATTTTGTTGAAACACGCGATATCGAGTCTCTTTCTAAGGGAATGCAAGAATCTGGGATTCACGTTGAGCCTGGGTCTGATTGGGGTCGTTTGCTTGACAAAGTGATTTCCTCAGAAGTCGAGCCGAATCTTGTTCAGCCACATTTTTTGATTGACTATCCGGTTGAAATGTCCCCACTTGCCAAGCGTAAACCGGGTTCCTCCGATATTGTCGAGCGGTTTGAAGCTTTCGTCATGGGCACGGAACTTGCGAATGCATTTACGGAGTTGAATGATCCGGTTGATCAGCGAGAACGTTTCGAGCAACAGGAACGTTTACGAGAAGAATTCGACAATGATGAGGCTGATCGCTTAGACGAAGACTTTCTGATTGCAATTGAGCATGGGATGCCGCCCACCGGAGGTTTAGGTCTAGGAATCGACCGGCTCACTATGCTCCTTGCTGGTGAGGAATCTATTCGCGAAATTTTGCTGTTTCCAGCTATGCGCAGTATTTGATCTGGGTATCCAAAGTAAATGTATGGGTAGTAATTGGTTAGTGATAAATTTCCGTAAGAGAAACAATTAATGCTTTCACTGGAAAATATTGTTCGAAATCCTGTAAAAACACGTTCTGCTTTGGTACGACGAGGGGAAGACCCTCCGATCGATCAGATTTTGCAATTGGACTCACAGCGGAAAAGACTGATCCAGGCTGCAGATACTGATCGGGCCCTACGAAATACCGTCAGCAAAACGATTGGTAGAGAGAAACGTAAGCCAACTGCTAAAGAGATTGCTGAAATGCGTGAGACAGGGGATCGTATCAAGTCCCATGAAAATGATCTTGAATCGGTTTTAACAGACATGGAAGCGGTCTTGTTGTCCTTGCCAAATATGCCGCTCGAAGGCGTTCCTGACGGGATGGATGAAGAATCAAATATCATCGTTCGCACATCTGCAGGTGACACGCCAAGCCATGGCAATGCACATTGGGATGTAGCCCCAAGGCTTGGGATACTGGATCTTGAAGCGGGTGCCAGTATTGCAGGAGCAAGATTTTTTGTGCTTAAGGGCAAAGGCGCCAAACTTCAGCGGGCATTGGCGGCGTGGATGCTCGATGTTCAAACCGAAGAGCATGGATATATGGAGATTGATCCACCTTTGCTCGTGCGTCCGGAGACGATGACTGGTTCGGGCAACCTTCCAAAATTCAAAGACAATTTGTATCGGGATGACGAAACAGATCTCTGGCTTATACCGACGGCGGAGGTTGCGCTAAATGGATTACATCAAGGTCAAATTATTGACCCTGGCCTATTACCTTTGAAATATGTTGCGCAAACTCCGAGTTTCAGGAAGGAACATGCTTCCGCTGGCCGAGATGTCCGTGGTATTAAACGGGTTCATCAGTTTGAAAAAGTCGAAATGTTTCGTTACGTCGAACCTGAAAATTCCGAAGCCGCTCTAGAAGAGATGGTTAATGAAGCTGAAGAATTATGTAAACGCCTTAATCTTACTCATCGAGTTTTGGAACTTTGTGCCGGTGAAATTGGATTTCAGGCAGCCAAAACTTATGACATAGAGGTCTGGTCGCCTGGATCGGCTGAGTGGTTAGAGGTTAGTTCGATTTCGACCTGTACGGATTTTCAGGCACGCCGTAATGACACCCGTTATAGGCGCGAAGCCGGGGATCCTACTAAGTTTCCTCACACACTGAACGGTTCTGGGTTAGCTTTGCCGAGAATATGGATAGCGATAATAGAAAACGGCCTTCAGGACGATGGCTCAGTAGTTATTCCAGATCAATTGGTGCCATACACCGGATGGGATCAGATTGAGTCGCGCAGCTAATAAGGTAATGGATTCGTTTCACATGCTTAATCCGGTGTAGCTACCGTCAAATGCAGACCTTGCGTATTGATCAGGCCAAGTTGCGATTCCATCAAGTTGGGCTTTAGCGTAAAGAGGCCAGTAGGGATTCCGTAATAGTTCGCGACCGACAAATATGACGTCAGCGTCTCCTTTAGAGAGAATTTCTTCCGCGTGTTGAGCTTCTGTGATGAGTCCTACAGCTCCGGTTAATATTCCTGTTTGTTTGCGAATTTCCGATGCGAATGCAACCTGGTACCCGGGCGCTGTTGCTGTGGAAGGATTGGCTACAGGTATAGGCAGCAATTGATTAGGCGAGTTTCCTCCCGAAGAGCAATCGACTAAGTCAACTCCTAGGTCATTCATCCATTTTGAAAGTTGAATTGACTGGTCAAGATCCCAGCCACCTTTTACGTATTCAGATGCGGAGACACGAGCGAACAGTGGCATTGATTCTGGGATAGCGTTTCGAACCGCCGTGATTGTTTCTAGCGGAAAAGCAGCTCGATTTTTGAGCGATCCACCGTATTTGTCGTGGCGTTGATTAGAGATTGGTGAAAGAAATTCACAAGCAAGATACCCGTGAGCAAAATGTAACTCTATAACTTTGTACCCGGCGTCAACAGATCGAACAGCAGCATTAGCGAATGCTTGGACAATATCGCTAATTTCTTGTTCAGAGAGTTCTGCTGGGATTGCATAATCTTCGTCGAATGGTAGAGCGCTCGGAGCGACGGGTTTCCAACCTTCACCGTCTTCACTCAAGAGGCCGGAACCGATCCATGGAGCCGCATGAGAGGCCTTACGACCTGCATGTGCAAGTTGGATCGCTGGTACTGATCCGGCGGAATCAATGAACTTAGTTATAGGTCGTAGCGCATCGACGTGGGCATCTGACCAGATTCCCTGATCCCATTGAGAAATTCTACCTTCAGGCTGAACCGCGGTGGCTTCCGCCATTACCAACCCCGCACCACCGACCGCTCGAGTGCCTAAGTGCACCATATGCCAGGGCGTCGCCAAACCATCGGGTTTGCTTGAATACTGGCACATTGGAGAAACAAACACGCGGTTTGGGATGGCCTGCCCTCTTATTGTTATTGGATTGAAGAGTTGGCTAATTGGATCGACTCCGGGTTATCTGCAAACGAATATCACTATCTGATGGTCAAAGTGTATTCTGTTGGGGTGGTTGATTGGCGTGTAACGGCGCTTACGATTGTAATTATGAGATCATCTTTTTCGATGTCACTCAGGTTAATAGTTCCGGTAGCATTTTTATTGACGGAGAGACAGTACACCATTGGATCTCCTGAATCTTTTTTGTGAATAACTTGGATTAAGTAATCTGTTGGAATCGTGGTCTGTACTA
>Ga0066372_10000707_pt1 | contig 12668 bp, 13 predicted proteins | sample Knorr_S15_td_250_FD_77011 | JGI IMG/M metagenome (GOLD analysis project Ga0066372, IMG submission 77011) | Marine microbial communities from Southern Atlantic Ocean transect - Knorr_S15_td_250_ad_251m_LV_A | ecosystem: Environmental > Aquatic > Marine > Oceanic | place: Southern Atlantic ocean... | reverse complement strand
TTATCAAAATATAACCTCTAAGTTAAATTTATTTTGTATAAATGAAATCGACATAATTGATATAATTAAATTCTTTAAAGATCTGAATATTTCTTACGAATTAAAAATTAATTCAATAATTACTTACTTAAAAATTTGTCTAGGAATTTTGACTAAATTTTATAATGAACACCCTTTAATAACGTCTATAAAGAAAAAAGATGTTGATATTGAATTACTAAATGATTTGGTAGAAGAATTAGTTAATTATAAAGTTTCACTTAATGAAGTACCCACTTTAAATGAACAAATTGGGTTAAATTATTTTTTCTCTCAGTTTAAATGTGTATTTAAATAATCAAAACTAAACTATCGTCATACCGCCATCTACGACTAGAGTTTGACCATTTATATAAGAGCCTGCTTCTGAAGCAAGCATCAATGCTATCCCAGCTATCTCATTAGGCATGCCTATTCTCCGCATGGGAACGGTACTAGTCACTCTCTTTAAAATCTCAGGATTTTCCCAAAGAGCTTTAGCAAAATCTGTTTTTATTAAGCCAGGCGCTATCGCATTTGCTCGAATATTAAATTGACCATATTCCGACGCTAAGTTTTTAACCATCATAATATCTGCTGCTTTGCTCATGTTATAAGCTCCAAGTATGGAGCTTCCTTTTAGACCACCAACACTAGAAACAATAATAATAACTCCATCATTTCTTTCCTTCATTTGTGGCAACACTAAGTTTGTCAGAATATGATTAGATTTCACATTATTGTGCATAATTTTATCAAATGCTTCTGAAGGTATGTCTTCCATTGATCCCATAAATGGATTGGTAGCAGCATTACAAACTAAAACATCAATTTTGCCTAATATCTTATTTGTTTCAGATACTAAATTTTTTAATTGAGATTCATCTCCTATGTTTGCTGTAATTGGAAATGCAACTTCTGTACCAACATGCTCGTTTATTTCATTTACTGTTTTATTACAAATATCAATCTTTCTGCTAGATATAATTACTTTTGCTCCTGCTTTAGCAGCTTCAAAAGCTATAGCTTTTCCAATGCCCTTAGATGAACCAGTAATTAAAAATGATTTATTTTTTAAATTAAATAATGACATTTGCCTTATAATCTTTGAATGTTTACTAATGTAGAAATATATTCTAAATCAAATTGTGTGTTTTGTGATAAAGCAAAAAATTACTTTAATCAAAATAATATTCCATTTACGGAGCATAACGTAGAAATTCAAGAGATTTTTGATTCCTTAATGCAAAGAAATCCAAATGCCAGAACTATGCCTCAAATTTTTATAGACAATGAGTTGATAGGCGGATATACCGATTTAGTTGAGTGGTTAAAAAGTTAATATAGGGACTAATTATGTATACGATTTTTATTTAGCATGAAAGCTTTTAGCGATTTTTTATTGGTTTTGGATGCAAACCTTAGTGGCTCATGGTGGTTTCCTGCTTTGTTAATCGGTACAGGTGTTTATTTCACTATTTACTTAGGCTTTCCGCAATTTAAATTTTTTACTCATGGTTATAGAATTGTCACTGGAAAATATAAAAAAGAAGAGGCCAAAGGCGAGACAAGTCCTTTTGAGGCATTAACAACAGCCATGTCTGGAGCTGTAGGTACCGGTAATATTGGTGGAGTAGCTTTGGCAATTTGGGTTGGAGGTCCAGCAGCTATATTTTGGATGTGGATCACTGCAATTTTTGGAATGACAACTAAATTTGTTGAAGTGACTTTGGCTCATAAATATAGGACAACGCTAAATGATGGATCTATATCAGGTGGTCCCATGTACTACATTGAAAAAAGTTTTAATAAGAGATGGGCAGGAATCTTATTTGCTGCATTAATGATGATCTGTGCTATTGGCTCAGGAAATATGCCCCAAATAAATAATATAGCTCAAGTACTTGATGACACATTTAGTATTGATAAATTAAATACTGGATTGATCCTGGGTGCTTTGTTGTGGTTAATTATTGTTGGTGGAATAACAAGAATTGCTAAGGTTGCCAGTAAATTAGTGCCAATTATGGGAATCATATATTTCGGTGGAGCTATAGTCGTTGTGGGAGAAAATTATCAAAATATTCCAGCATCCTTTTATCAAATTTTTTCACAAGTTTTCTCTGGTTCAGCAGCAGCAGGTGGCTTCCTAGGTGCAAGTTTTGCCATGAGTCTGAAATTAGGTTTAGCGAGAGGACTTTATTCGAATGAGGCCGGTCAAGGATCTTCACCCATTGCTCATGCTTCTGCTAAAACTAAACATTCCGTGGAACAGGGAATGGTTTCTATATTAGAACCATTTATTGACACGATTGTTGTTTGTAGTGTTACAGCACTTGTTATTTTATCAAGCAATGTTTGGACTGAAAAATTTGAAAATGAATTTGAGAGATCATCATTATTTTTTATATCTGGATCATACGAAGACTCAAATGCTAACGATCAGAAGGAGTTAGCAAAATTTGTTTCTGATAAGAGAAAATTTACCAAAGATTCCTCAAAAGTTAAAAACTTCAGCGGTAATTTAACTATTTTAGACGGCAACCTAGAGAATAATGATTTAACTATCTTTCATAATAATTCAATTGCAGAGAATGTACTTTTTTATATTCCTCTGGATGATGAAGATGAAATTCTTCGATTTAATGGTCAAATTGAGGTAAATGCTAATGGAGAGATTATAGATAATGTTTCAAGCAAAGGTCTTAAAATTCGAGGTGAGTCATTGGTGCACTCCGCTACTTTAACTTCAAAAGCATTTGGTTCAGGTGTGCTTGGTAAGTACGGAGAATATATTGTAGCCATTGGGTTGTTATTATTTGCTTTCTCTACAGCTATTGCTTGGTGTTACTATGGTGATAGATCAACAGCTTATATTTTTGGTGAGCGTGCCGTTCCAATATATAGATTGTTTTATGTTTTTTGTTTCATTCTTGCTGCAGTTATAGATACCACAATCGTTTGGAGAATTGCTTATGTTGTTGTTGCATTGGTCTCAATACCAAATCTAATAGCTTTATTTATTCTCCGAAAAGAAATGAAAGAGCAAGTAACAAGTTACATAATCAATAAATAATCTTTTTATTGAATAATTTAAAAAAGAAATACTTATTTGTAGGATTAGGGACCATGGGATTTCCCATGGCAGGACATCTATCAAAATTAAAAAATATAGATTTATATGTTCATAACAGAACTCTTTCAGTTATTAATAAATGGTTAAAAAAATATTCGGCTACTAAAATTGGATCATTAGAAACTAATCAAATTAAATTTGATGGTTTAATTATTTGTTTGAAAGATGATTTGGTAATTGAATCTGTTTTATTAAAAGATAAATTAATTAAATCTATTAAGAACAATGGTTTTATAATAGATCATTCAACTACCTCTCTAGATCTTATTAAAAAAATTACTACCAATAAATTATTTAAATCTCAAAAAAATTTATATTTTGATGCGCCAGTTACTGGGGGGCAATTAGGAGCAATTAATGGAAGATTATCTATCATGGTTGGTGGATCCAAGTCTAAATTTCCTAAAATTAAACCACTAATTAATAGTTACTCTAATACAGTTACCTATATAGGACCTAACGGTCATGGGCAATTGACAAAAATGGTTAATCAATTGTGTATAGCAGGTCTTTTACAAGGTCTATCAGAAGGAATAGCTCTTGGAAGTAAATCAAATTTAGAAATGGATAAAGTTTTTAAAGCCATTTCAGATGGTGCTGCTCAATCTTGGCAAATGGATAATAGATTTCATTCAATGATTGATAAGAAATTTAATTTTGGATTTGCGGTAGATCTTATGATTAAAGATTTAAAAATCTCATTAAAACATGCGAACTCAATGAACTTAAACCTTAATATTAGTAAATCAATCTTAAAAAAATATAAAAGCTTATCTAAATTAGGTTACGGAGATTTTGATACATCTAGTTTAATTAAGTTGCTACAGAAATAAAAAACTTTGCCATATAGCAAGTTTTACACTTACTATTTTCTAATCCACATATGCAATGCTTATATTATCAATAATGATTGAGGTAATTATTCTGGTTCGAAAAAATAACTTATATATGAATTACCTTCTTTATCTTTTCTTCCAAGGGCATCTTTAAAAATAACTTTAACTTTCATATCAAATTTAATTTTATCTGGATCTGGTTTAATATTTATTAGATTACCTTTGATCGTTCCGCCTTCATCTAAGTCAACAATTGCGGATACGTAGGGAACATCAATTCCTGGAAATGATCTATGAACAATTGAATATGAATATAATTTACCAGAATTAGCTAACCTTATTTCTTCCATGTCTCCAATTCTAAAACATTTACCACATGAGTTTCTATCACCAATAAATATAGAGTTACATTGATCACATTTAGAGCCTGATAGGTAATAATCACCATTATTATCTTTGTTGATAAAATTAGTTGCAGGTAATAATTCTTTATTCTGATTAGACATATTTACTAGTATGATTAAAAATTAATCAATTAAGTATTTTTATATTACTTAAACCATTAGGAGACATCAAATGAAAAGTTATGTATTAGGATTACTTTATATGGATAACTGGGATTGGTATGAAAAATATTATCCTGCAACTGCTAAATTAATTGATGAGCATGGAGGTAAATATTTAGCCTCAGGAGTTAAACCTGATATGAAAGAAGGGAATGAACAGCCTAGTGCATATGTATTATTAGAATTTCCTGATTTAGCTTCAGCTCAAAATTGGTATCAAGATCCAAAATATCAGTCTCTTAAAGATTTAAGAATGACAGGTGGTAGATCAGAAATATATATAATTCCTGGAGGTGTGTAATTTTAAATGTCTAAACCAGATAAAAATTTATCGGAATGGGTTGATTTAATTGATGAGTCGGATTTAGTTTCTATGAGTTTGGGTGAATTAATAGATTCGACAGCAAAAGATTTTCCAGAAACGGAGGCTTTGGTATATTCAAATCAACCAGATGTAAATGATATTAGATGGACTTATAAATCTTTAAGTCAAATGTCAACAAATCTTGCAAAAGGGTTTCTTGATGCAGGTTTTATTTCTGGGGATACTGTTGGTGTCTGGGGACCAAATCATCCCGAATGGATTTTAACAGAATATGCATTAGCAAAGGCTGGCCTAAAATTAGTCACTTTAAATCCTTTATATAAAGAAAAAGAATTAATATTTGCATTAAATACAGTAAATGCAACGGGATTAATTCACGCTGATGAAATTGGTGGAATTAAAGGTATAGATGTTATTAGTAAAATAAAATCAGAGATATCTTCTTTAAAACATATTTATTCGTTTGATTCAGGTTTAAAAGGTTTGATGAAAGGAGGTGAGGGTAGTTCTACACAATTACCATTAATTAACCCTAAAGACGTTTTTATGATCCAATATACTTCTGGAACTACTGGTGTTCCAAAAGCAGCTCAAATGACTCATGAAGCTTTGGTAACTTCCTCAAAAAACAGCCACATTAGGTGGCAAATAACGGCAAATCAGAGAGTTTGTCATGGTTTTCCTTTATTTCATATTGGTGGTTCTGCATGCATGACTTTAGGAGCTGCAGCCACAGGAGCCGTATCACTGCCTTTGTATATTTTTAAAACCAATGTAACTTTAGATATTATTCAAAATGAAAAATGCTCCATTTTTATTGGAGCTCCAGTTTTACTAACAGCTATGTTGGAAGATCCTAATTTTAAAAATTATGATTTAAGTACTTTAGAATGTCTTGTGGTCGGTGGCTCAAACCCACCCGTAGAATTATTAAAAAAATTCTCTAAAGAATTTAATGCTGATGTTATTAATGGTTATGGTATGACTGAAACATGTGGTTTAACTTGTACTGCATTACCAAAAGACCCGCCAGAATTAAAAGCTATAGCAGGACTTGCATTGCCTGGAGTTTCTTTAAGAGTAGTGAATCAAAATTATGAAATTGTTAAAAATGATGTCCCTGGAGAATTACTTTATAAAGGGCCTGGTTTAATGAAAGGTTATGGAAATTTACCAGATGGTAGCTCAGGTATAAATGATGATGGTTGGTTTCCAACTGGCGACTTAGCAACAATGAATAAAGATGGATATATAAATATTGTTGGTAGAGCAAAAGAGATGATTATTAGAGGTGGCGAAAACCTTTATCCAATTGAAATAGAAAATTATTTACTTGAACATTCAGGGGTATTAGAAGTTGCTGTATTTGGACTTCCAGATGAAAAATATGATGAAGAGTGCTGTGCAGTTGTAAGAGTTGATGAAACTATTTTAAATAATGCAGAGGATTTGAGAGAATGGTGCAAAGAAAGAATTTCAAGATGGAAAATTCCTAGATATATATTTTTTACTGATTCATTTCCAGTAACACCATCTGGGAAAATACAAAAATATAAATTACAAGAAAAATATATTAAAGATCTTTCCATGAGTTAAAAATCTTAAATAAATCTATCTACTTTTGACTATATTTATTCAAACTTTAAATAGGTGTGATATTAAAAAATTAATATTAATTATATAATTTATAAATGGATTATAAAAAATATAAAGAACTTCAGATTAATAAAAAAAATCGTATCCTTACGATAACTATTAATCGACCTGAAGATATGAATGCTGTTAATGAACAGTTACATGTTGAGTTTTCAACAATTTTTATTGACGCTGAACATGATGATGATGTAGATATTATTATTCTTACAGGTGCTGGTAAATCTTTTTGTGCAGGGGGCGATCTAAAGTGGTTGCTAAGAATTCATGGTGATCCAGTAGAGACTGCATATCATATAAATCACGATAGAAAAATACAAAACACAATGCTTGATATGGAAAAACCAATAATTGCTAAAGTTAATGGACCTGCTGTTGGTTTGGGTTGTTCTTTAGCTCTTTTTTGTGATTTTGTTTATGCAACACCTAGATCAAAATTTGCAGATCCTCATGTTTCAGTGGGATTGGTTGCAGGGGATGGTGGTTGTGTTATTTGGCCTCAATTAATTGGTTATGCTAGAGCTAAGAAATATCTTTTAACAGGTGAAATGATTCAAGCTAACGATGCACATGAAATGGGCTTAATAGCTGAAGTTGTAGAAGAGGAACTTATAGATCAAGAAGTTCAAAAACTTGCAGAAAAATTAAGAGATGGAGCTAAATATTCAATCCGTTGGACAAAAACATCCATTAATGCTGGCTTAAAGGTTATGGCTAATTCGATAATTGATCGTGCCGCAGCTTATGAAAATGTTACTCAACTTATGGAAGATCATAAAATTGCTCTTGAAGCATTTGCAAGAAAAGAAAATCCTAAATTTAAACAAAAATAACTAAGGTGTTTTTCTGAATAAAATTCTTATAATCACTGGTGGTAGTAGCGGCATAGGTTTTGCTACTGCAAAGCTATTTCAAAATGATTCGTATAAGATAATAAATCTTTCTAGATCAGAAATACCTCTTGACAACGCAACGCATATACCAGTTGATTTGTCTAATTCAGAATGGCATTCATCTCTGCTAGCAACTTTTAAAAAATTATTAAATTCAGTTGATCAAATCTGCCTTATACATAATGCAAGTAAAATGCAAAGCGATAATGTTGAAAATATTGATCTAGATAATTTAAGAGAAGTTTTAGAAGTAAATTTAGTAGGACCATCAATTTTAAATAAAATGATTATTCCTTATATGAATAAAGGATCATCTATTTTATATGTTGGATCTACTCTCTCTGAAAAAGCTGTCCCTCAAATGTCATCATACGTAACAACAAAACATGGGATGGTAGGTCTAATGAGAAGCACATGTCAGGATTTATTTGGAAGATTTATTCATACAGCATGTATATGCCCTGGAGCTACAGAAACTGAGATGTTAGTGGAATATGTTCAAGGTAATAAAGAGGCATTAACAATGATGGCTCAAACATTAAGTGAAAATAGATTAATCTTACCTGAAGAAATTGCTAGAACGTTGTTATTTTGTGCTCATAATTCTGTTATAAACGGATCGATCATTCATGCTAATTTAGGAATTCAAGAAACATGAGTTCATATAAAGAACCTGAGCATATTACTATGCTGAGGAATACTCTTAGACAATTTATCGATAAAGAGATGCCCAGAGATAAAGTCAATCAATGGGATAAAGATGATTATTTTCCCAGAGATGTGTTTGATAAATTATGTGAATTAGGAGTTACATCTTTAACCGTACCAGTTGAATATGGTGGAACTGGCAGGGACATGTTAGCAACTATAGCTACTATTGAAGAATTATGTAGTAGAAGTTTGGGTATTGCTTCTGGATATATATTTTGTGCATGTTATGCAGGTTTAAATATCTCAGAAGTTGCTAGCGAAAAACAAAAAAAAGAATTATTACCAAAAGTAGCTAAAGGAAAACTTCTTTTTTCTTATGGTATTAGTGAACCTGATGTTGGGGCAGATGTAGCAAGCGTAAAAACTAAGGCTGTCAAAGATGGAGATCAAATTATAATTAACGGAACAAAACGATGGTGTTCTGGCCCTAATGTTACAGATTATATATATACCATTGTTAGAAGTGGGCCTGTAGAAGATCGATATAGGAATTTATCTTTAATTTTAATACCGCCATCTGCAAAAGGCATTACGATTGAACCTCAAGAAACTCTTGGTCAAAAAGGCGTTGGAGGTACATGTGATGTAATTTTTGAAGACGTCAGTGTTCCAATTGAAAATATTGTTGGTGGCGAAGAGGGCTGGAATAATGGATGGAGTAAAATTGTAAGCACTGGCTTAGATGTTGAGAAAATAGAAGTTGCTGCTATGGCCTTAGGTATTGCTCGTGCAGCAGTAGATGATGCATGGCAATATTCTCAAGAAAGAATTCAATTTGGGAAACCTATTTGTCATAATCAATCTGTTAGACATATGCTTGCTGATGTCAAAACAAAGCTAGAGGCATGTAGAGTTATGACTTATCAAGGTGCCTGGTTAGCAGATCAAGATATTGTTGCAACTGTTGAAATGTCAATGACGAAATTATTTGTAACAGAAACAGCTCTAGAAATAGTTTTAACATGTCAAAGAATATTAGGTGCATATGGATATGTTAGAGATTTTGATATGGAAAGATATGTTCGGGATATATTAGCAATGCCAATTCTTGGTGGATCCTCAGCAATTCAAAAGAATAATATTGCAAACAGGTTGAATTTACCTAAATAAATTTCTTATGCTAAAAGATAAAACGGCAATTGTTGGTATAGGGCAAACAGAGTTTTCAAAATCAATTGATTCAACTGAGCTTAATCTAGCATGTAAAGCTATAAAAAATGCTTTAGGTGACGCCGGCATTAGTCCTGACCAAGTTGATGCATTAGGTAGCTTTACCTATGAAGAAACTCCTGAATTTGAAATTGCTAGAAATCTAGGTTTTGGTAATTTAACTTATTGGAGTCAAGCACCATACGGAGGAGGAGCAAGTTGCGCAGCAATTGGGCAAGTTGCTATGGCTATTGCCTCAGGAATAGCAAATGTAGGAGTTGTATGGAGATCGCGCAAAAGGGGAGATCCAAGCTCTAGGATGTGGTCTCATACAGATGAAAAAATTTTTGATCATTGGAAATGGTCTAGACCATCGGGTTTAGTTAGACCTGTTGATGAATCTTCCATGCTTATTCGCCGTTATATGCATCAGTATGATTATTCCAGAGAGAGCCTCGGAGCTGTAGCTATCTCTTTAAGAAAATATGCTAATGCAAATCATGAAGCACTCATGCAACATAAATTCTTAAATTTAGAGGATTATATGGAAGCAAGAATGATTTCTGATCCCTTATGCCTATTTGACAATTGTTTAGAAAGTGATGGCGCTATTGCAATTGTTATTACTAATTTGGATATAGCAAAAAAACTACAAAACAAACCAGCAATTATTCATGCATATTCACAAGGAATGAACAAAGAACATCAATTGATGACTCATTATCATGGGGGTGACCCTCTCGAAAGCTCTTCTTATGTAACAGCTTCGAATTTATGGAATCTATCTGATTATTCACCCAAGGAAATTGATGTTGCACAAATATATGATGCATTTTCTCCTATGATTCCATTTTCCCTTGAGGCTTATAATTTTTGTTCAAAAGGAGAGGCTTTAAAATTAATTAATGATGGGCTGATTAATATTGATGGCGAACTTCCAGTTAATACATCTGGAGGTAGTCTTTCTGAGGTCTATTTACACGGAATGAATTTAGTTACAGAGGCAGTTAGACAAATTCGTGGCTCAGCAACCTCACAGGTAAATAATGCAAAATTAGCACTTATTACAACCTGTGATGCAACACCTAACGCTGCTATATTGTTAAAAGGTGAATAAATGATTGAAACTATACCAATTCCCGGCATTGAGGATTTTGATAAAGTTTATTGGGAAAATTGTTCCAAAAATAAATTAACCATTCAGCACTGTGGTGATTGCAATGAGGCTCGATTTCCACCTCGACATATGTGTCCTATTTGTCAATCTATCTCTCATGATTGGAAAGAGGTTTCAGGAGATGCTGTGTTATGGTCTTTTGTAATACCAAGACCTCCATTACTGCCTGTATTTGATAAACAATCTCCTTATGTAGTTGGTTTAGTTGAGCTTGTAGAATATGAAAATATAAGAATTATTGGCCAAATTCAAACAAATTCAAACATAGATTCAATTAAGATAGGTGATACATTAACAATTGATTTTAAAAAAATTAATAATGAAATATCTTTACCTTATTGGGTAAAAAATAATTAATATTTATTAACATCAAAGGGGAGAGATGATATGAAAATTAATTACAATCCATATTCTAAAGACTTTTGGGATAATTCTTGGTCTATATATAAAGATCTTAGGGACAATGATCCAGTTCATTGTATGGAAGATTTTGGAGGTGCATGGGCATTAAGCAGATTTGAAGATATATGGAATGCCCATCTAGGGTCTTATAAAGATTACACATCTATTGAAGGAACATCTCCACCTCCATTATTACTAGGCGATGATTCGGGTCCTGGACATATTTCAATTCCAACAAATGATGGTACAGATCATAGGGATTACAGAAATACAATTTCTGATAGATATACACAATCTTCTATTTCAGAATTAGAAGAAAAAATTCGTCAACTAACTATTGATGAGCTTAAGCCAGCTTTAAAAAAAGGTAAGATTGATGTTCATGAGATAGCTAGAAAAGTTTCTTTGTTTACTATTACTGACATGATTGGTTTGGATAGAGACGTTGCTCTAAAAGCACGTGAACTTATAGATATATTTTATGAAAGAGATCCAGATGTAATGGGTGTAACTCCAAGAGGTCAAGAAGCTTTTGGTGAATGTATGGGGCTGATGCTTCAATTAGCTTCAGAATGGAGGAAAGACACACCTCCTTCTCCTACTCACATAAATACATGGATAACAAAAAAAGTAAGAGAGGGCTTGTGGATGTCAGACGAGCAAATTATGGGCAACACAAGTATGTTGATAATTACTGGTGCCGATACAGTTCCTTATACGATTGCAAATTTATTTTATTATCTAGATCAAAATCCAGATCAACAACAGATTTTAAAAAATGATCTCTCATTAATACCTGCAGCTTTTGAAGAGACAGTTAGATTTGATCATCCAACTAATATTTTGGGTAGAAAACTAAATAAAGATATGGAATTACATGGTAAAAAGATGAAAAAAGGTGACTCTGTAATTTATTTGTATCAATCGGCTGGAAGAGATGAGAGAGAATTTGATAATTCAGATAAATTTGATATTACAAGGCCCACTCCAAAACGCAGCATAAGTTTTGGACATGGTCCACATAAATGCTTAGGACAACATTTAGCAAGATTGGAGGGAAGAGTGATTTTGGAAGAAATTTTTAAAGCTATTCCTGAATACTCACTTCAACATGATGAAATGGTAAGAACATTCGGTGAATTTTTGCAGGGTTATAGAAATATGCCGATTAAGTTTTAAAATAGTGTCATCAACCAGCAAACTTACTACGGAAAGCCTGTCGGTAGATTTTGATACTTGGCAGCTGCCTGGAATAGAACTACACCAATTAATGGATGATCTTCGTGCACAGGCACCGGTAGTACCGGTTAGCTTTTTAGGAGAGAGAGTTTGGTTAATCACCGATCATGCCCATGTAGCAGCGGGCTTTAGGGACAATAATATTTTTCCACCTCATACACCCTACAAAATTGGCATTGAACCTGTTATTGGTGAAACATTTCAGAGCATGGCCGGAGATCGGCACCGCATATTTCGCAAACTGGCAACCCCTACATTCAGACCTCGCTCGGTTGAACAGATTGACAATGACATGCTAACCAGCGTGGCTAATGAACTAATTGATAGCTTTATTAATCAAGGTGAGGTTGATCTAATTTCAGTGTTCACAGAACGCTACCCCTTTGTAGTCATCGCTCGCCTATTGGGAATTCCCAAAGAGGAGGAGGAACAGTTCCATCGTTGGGCCATGGCCATTTTGCGCTTTCGGTCTAACCCAGAACAAGCGATGACCTGTCGTGATGAGTTGTGGAAGTATCTCGATCCAGTAATAGCCGATCGTAGGAAGTATCCAAAAGAAGATG
>Ga0066372_10000705_pt1 | contig 12685 bp, 12 predicted proteins | sample Knorr_S15_td_250_FD_77011 | JGI IMG/M metagenome (GOLD analysis project Ga0066372, IMG submission 77011) | Marine microbial communities from Southern Atlantic Ocean transect - Knorr_S15_td_250_ad_251m_LV_A | ecosystem: Environmental > Aquatic > Marine > Oceanic | place: Southern Atlantic ocean... | reverse complement strand
TGAGAAAAGTTTTACCGAATAAATTCCGAGCATTGAGCAAACTAAACCGATGGATGCGAGTGCTAGAGGCATGAAAGTAAGTGTATCTTTACCACCAATAGGCGATAGGTCAAAAATAGTGGTTGAGGTCATGGTTGCAGCAAGCGCCATTGTTGCAATCATTGCTCCGCAATAAGATTCAAAAATATCCGAACCCATTCCTGCAACATCGCCTACATTGTCGCCTACATTGTCGGCAATCACACCAGGATTTCTTGGGTCATCTTCAGGGATGCCGGCTTCAACTTTACCTACTAAATCTGCACCCACATCCGCGCTTTTAGTAAAGATGCCACCACCAACACGTGAGAACAATGCTACAGAAGATGCTCCCATAGCAAACCCCTCGATAGCATGAATCGTATGAGGGTCACCCGCGAAAAAATAATAAAGAATACCAATACCAAATAAACCCATTGAAGCAACAGTAAGCCCCATGATTGAACCACCAAAAAAGGCAATATTTAATGCTTCTGCCGCACCTTTTGTATTTGCAGCAACTGCAGTTCTGACATTTGCATGGGTTGCTGTATACATTCCCCAGTAACCAGCAGAACCCGAACATATTGCCCCGAGTAAAAATGATAGAGCAGTATTTCTCCCCAATTCTGACATCCAAATCGCAGTGATGCAGACAGCACAGAATATTGCGAGCCGTTTATATTCACTATTCATAAAAACCATTGCACCAATGTGTATGGCATCTGAAATTTCTTTGAGCTTTCCTTCGCCGGCTGGGGCGTTTTTTATATTTAGGAAAATAAGAATAGCGGTAAAAAGCCCGAATATACCTAAACCGATAGGCAAAAAAGCGCTTGAAATCATGAAAGTTTCCTCTCTTTTAACTGTTTATTTACTGGTAGTGACTAAGTGATTATTATTGTCATGATACATCTTGGGCACACCTTATACCGGTATCATGACGTGCTGTCAAAGAAGTGTTTTGGAAACCTAAATATCACACAGTAACAAAACAGACTAACAACTCATATGACAGTACGCACACCACAATTTTTTCTTTTTGTCGTTGCTTGGTTTTTAATTTGTTCACTAGTTCAGGCTGATACATTACGCGAGTATCACCAACGCAAGTGCGATGAGGGTGAGGAGAAAAGCTGTCAAAGAGCAGAGGCAATGTTGCAAGGCGAGAAGCTTGGTAATCGTATTGTTGAGCTTGGCGATCGTTTTGCAGCGACAGTAGACCGGTTAAAGAGAGAAGACAATAATAAACCAATACTGAAGAGCGCCTATCTAGATGTTCTTGATAATTATTTTAAATCTAGCGTTAAAAAAGGAGAGCAAACACCAAACAATGAAACTTTCACGTTGTGTGCTGAGCATTTTCATGATTATTGGCGCAATCGAAAGATGTGGTGGCCGACTGATGAGGAAAATAGACCCGATTGGTCAACAATTTATTATTATATTGTCGATCATTATTATGGTTATTGCCTGGCGATTACAACTTTATAATTAAATTAACCGCAGTCACTTAATAATTGATAGGTTTCTTCAAGCGGCAGACCCATCACCCCACTATAACTACCCTCTAATTTTTTAATTAAGATTGCGCCTTTACCTTGAATTGCATAGCCACCTGCTTTGCCAATAGGTTCGCCAGTACCACAATAATGGGAGATGTCATCTTTACTTAATACTTTAAAAGTAACTTTACTGATATTCGCTTTAGTTATTTCTTTTTTACCAATTACGGTAACAGCAGATAATACATCATGAGTACGACCTGATAGTTCATTTAACATGTGTATTGCATCTTCTTTACACTCAGCTTTGCCTAACACAACATTATCGAGAACAATCGCCGTATCGGCTGCAAGAACAGGTAGATTATTTTTTGACAACTCTTTACCCGCTCTTGCTTTTTCTACAGAAATACGATGTATATAATCTGAAGGCATTTCATTTTTATTAACTGATTCATCAATGTCGATATTAATAACTTCAAACTCAATACCGATTTGTTTCAACAGCACATGTCGCCGAGACGATTTGGATGCAAGATATATTTTCACTTTTAAAAAGACTATTTATTCGCGATGGTAAGGATGACGACTAATAATTGACCAGGCACGATAGATTTGTTCGATTATAACAATTCTTACTAAACTGTGTGGTAGCGTCATTTTAGATAAAGACCAGATTTCATCAGCTTTATTTTTTATTGATAAACTTAATCCGTCGGCTCCGCCTATCAAAATACTGACGTGTTGTTGGTTATCAATCCAGGTTTGCAATTCTACCGAAAGTTCACGACTGCTTATTGATTTTCCTTTTTCATCTAAGGCTATTAAAAGAGAATTATTTGAAATAGCCGTATTAATTTTTTTTTCTTCGATTTTTTTTAATTGTTCTGGGTTTGTATTTTTACTACGTGCGGCAGGCGCTATTTCAATTAAATTAAAATTAATTTTTTTAGGGAGTTGCTTTGAGTATTCAGTAAACATCGAATCTACCCATGCTGGCATACGTTTACCAATTGTTATCAAATCAAATTGCAAGAGTTAAAACCATTTATTTCAAAGGGTTACTTACCCCACAGTTTTTCAAGTTGGTAATATTCACGACTACGGGGGTGCATAATGTGGACAATAATATCACCCAAATCAACCAACACCCATTCTCCTTCAGCTTTTCCTTCAACACCCAATGTTTCAAATTTATTTTCTTTTACCGTTTGTATTAATTTATCTGCTAGCGCATTGACTTGTCTTCTTGAATTTCCGCTGGCAATTAATATGTAATCCGACATGTTGGTTATTTTCTTTACATCAAATAAATCAATGTCAATAGCCTTACTATCGTTAAGTGATGTTAATACAATATCTAATAATTTTTTTATAGCCATTAGTTATCCATATAAAGATTATTTTCTTTGATATAGGAAATTATATTAGAGGGCAAATACTCATCAATAATTTTGTTCTGAGAATAATATTCCCTAATCATTCTGGAAGAAATTTCAATGATAGGCGTATTAATATAGAAAACATGTCCAGATTGAGTCATTTTTAAAATTTTAATATCGTTTATTTCATTTTTTTTTCGCCATACTTTTAATTCATCAGAAATATTTTTTTTACTTTCTTCTAGGCGTGTTGCTACAATAATATGTGTATAATTTAATATTGATTGCCAATCTTTCCAAGTATCAATCATATTGAAAACATCTTCCCCAACAATTAGAAACAACGCATCGTTTGGAAATTCGACGCGTAGTGATATAAGCGTGTTTACAGTATAGGAAATATTTTTATTTTCAATTTCACGAAGATCGATAGATAAATTTTCTTGATCAAGAATTGCGAGTTCCACCATTTTTTTTCTGTCATTTGCAGAGGCGAGAGGTGTTGAACGGTGTGGAGGAATATTTGCTGGGATTAATTTTATTGTATCTAGTTTTAATTTGTTACGCACTTCAAGTGCAAGACGAATATGCCCATTATGAATTGGGTCAAATGTACCACCAAGAACGCCGATTGAATGCATTAACTAGGAACGAATATTGCCATCGCCAAGCACAATATATTTTTGTGATGTTAGTCCCTCAAGTCCTACAGGGCCACGCGCATGAAATTTATCTGTGCTGATCCCAATCTCAGCACCTAGACCATATTCATAGCCATCTGCAAAACGCGTTGATGCATTTAGCATTACTGAGCTTGAATCGACTTCGCGCAGAAAACGATCCGCGTTTAATTTATTTTCTGTCACAATAGTATCGGTATGTTTTGAACTAAACTTATCGATATGTTGCATTGCTTCGTCAATATTGCTCACTATCTTAAGTGACATGATGGGCGCTAAATATTCAGTGGCATAATCTTCATCGGTAGCAATTTTGATGTTACCCAATATTTTTTTTGATTCTTCACAACCTCGAATCTCGACTTCTGCTTCTTGATACATTGGGCCTAATTTTTCTAACACAGTTTTTGCTTGTGAACGTGCAATCAATAGACATTCCATTGTATTACAGGTGCCGTAACGTTGAGTCTTTGCGTTGTAGGCAATACTGATGGCTTTTTCGATATCAGCTTCATCATCAATATAGACATGACAAATGCCATCCAGATGTTTAATAACTGGCATTCTTGCCTCTGCGCTGACTCGCTCAATCAGACCTTTACCTCCGCGGGGCACAATGACATCAACATAGTCAGACATACGTAGTAGTTCGCCGACTGCTTCACGTTCTGTTGTTTCAATGAGCTGGACCGCATTTTCTGGGAGCCCTGTATTTTTAAGACCGGCACGAATACAGTTAGCAATTGCTTGATTAGAATGAATTGCTTCAGAACCACCACGCAGAATAGTTGCATTACCTGATTTTAAACAAAGTCCGGCAGCATCTGCCGTTACATTTGGACGTGATTCGTAAATTATACCAATCACCCCCAGCGGGACACGCATACGCCCAACCTTGATTCCACTTGCTTGCTCAACATATTCGGTTGTTTTACCGATCAAATCCTCAAGATCGGCAACCTGTTTAAGACCATCAGCCATTGCATCGATTCTTGCCGTTGTTAATTCGAGTCTATCGAGTAGCGCTGTTTCCAACCCCGATTTTTTCGCCGTTTGTAAATCTTGATCGTTAATTTTAATTAAATTGTCTTTATTTTTTATGATTTCCTTTGCGATAGCATTCAGTGCTGTATTTTTTATTTCAGTTGAAACGGAAGCCACTTCACGTGAGGCAGCATATGCTTGTTCGCCTAATTCATTTATGTATTTATTTATATCCATTAGATTATTTTTAAATATTTACTTTATGATATTTGTAATTTATTTGTATTGATACCCGCTATTGCTAATAATAATGTACTAAATTGATCCCACGCCCTATCTTTTTGACCGCTTTTTAGCGTTTTATCAATTGTTGCGCAATAATTTAATAATTGATCGAGTGATTTGGACGAATGTCTTTTTAAAACAGCAGTCATTGAATGTTTTTTTTGATCCCAGATTCGATAAGACCTAAAGAGATTTTCTAATTGGGTTCCTGCTTCATACTCATATGCAATTGAGCATAACCTACGGTATTCCCACATTAAGGCACCAAATAGAGCGAGTGGTTCAGTCCCTTCATTTTTTAAACCATTTAACATAAGCAATGTTCTGTCTATATTACCAAGAAATGCGCTTTCAACCATATCAAAAACATTGTATCGAGAGTTATCTGCTACTGCACTAACTACATCTTCAATATCAATATGATCTTTATCAATTAATAATACTAATTTTTCAATTTCCTGTTGTGCTGCAAGTAAATTTCCTTCAACACGTTCGGCGATTAATCTTGCCGCATCATGCGTTATTTTTTTTTGTTTATTTTGCATTCGCCCTTGTATCCACCCAGGTAATTGTGTAGAGCCTATTGGCCAGATTTGTATCATTACCCCAACTTTATCGATAGACTTCACCCATTTATTATTTTGTGTACTTTTATCCATTTTATCTGAGCTGATAATAAGCAGGACATCATCATTTTCTTTTTCGATAAATTCTTGAAGAATGCTTCCACCTTCTCTTCCTGGTTTAGGTGCTGCCATTCTTAATTCAATAATTTTATGGCTTGAAAATAATGATAAGTTACTACTCGCCTCGCCAATCGCATTCCAATCAAATGATTTGCCTACATCAAATACAAGACGTTCATCATAACCCTGTTTACAATAGTGGTTTCTTATCAGATCAATGCACTCGAGTTTTTGTAGTGGTTCATCACCACTAACAAAATAAATGGGCATTGTATTTGAACGCTTTAGATGTGTATCAAGTTGGTCGGGGCGCAATCTCATTTATTGCAACGCTTTATTATTTTAATGAAGACAGTGATGCCTGTAGTCGACGAAGCACTCGGCTGGCAGCACGACGTATTAAGTCTTCCTGAATGATTGATTCTTCTGAGAATTCACCTAGTACTGCATTTTCATCGAAGGCAAAGTCACGAACTACACTTATTTTTTCGTTTTCAATGATATAAGTACCATCTGCACGCATTGCATCCATTTTTGCCTGAAATACTATCTGATATTCCTCAACCTTTCCTGTTGTTGGTGAAACGCTAAGCACTGATTTTTCAAAATGCGATTCTTTTAGGGTAACAATGTATGAGGCGTTTTGTGATGATGTTGCAAATGAAGTTCCGGCATTTGTAAATTGAGATTTTACTTCTTTAGCCAGCGCGGAATCACCGTTGATGAAAATATTATCAACACTAATCATTGTTGTTTGTGAGCCACGCAGATGAAAACCACAAGCGGTGATTAACAACAAAATATAAATCAGCAATAGACGGGCTTTCATTAATTTTCCTCTTACCGGCTTAATTAGTTATTATCGTTGTATCTTACCCTATGACACTACGATGTTCACTAGACGTTCTGGGATTACGATGATTTTTTTAATGGTTTTCCCTTCTAAATTTCGTTTCACTTTTTCATCTTCAACTGCTTGATTTTCTATTTGTTTTTGTTCAGTATTTTTTGCAACAGTAATCTTTCCGCGGAGTTTACCGTTAATTTGAACAACCATTTCTATCTCGTTTTGCTCTAGCGCATCTGGGTCTGATTTGGGCCAGGCAGCATCAATTAGGGGTTCACTATGTCCGAGCTCAACCCAAAGCGTATCTGATATGTGTGGGACGATGGGGGAGAGTAATAGGATTGCTGTTTCAACACCTTCACGCATAATTGCGTGGTCGTTATCATTTTTTAAATCACAGCGCGACAGCGCATTAATCATTTCCATTACAGCCGCGATTGCTGTATTAAAAGTATACCGACGGCCGATATCATCATTTACTTTATTAATTGTCATATGAATCTTTCGACGTAACTTCCGCTGCGCATCAGTCATTGATGCAGTATTTAAAGTCGGAGATTTACCTTCATTTATATGTGTGCTTGCAAATTTCCATAACCTTTTTAGAAAACGATGCGCACCTTCAACACCTTCATTTTTCCACTCAAGACTTTGTTCAGGTGGTGATGCAAACATCATAAACAAACGAACTGTATCTGCACCGTATTCATCAATTAAAGATTGCGGGTCAACGGTGTTACCTTTCGATTTAGACATTTTAGTACCATCTTTCAATACCATTCCCTGAGTGAGTAAATTAGTAAATGGTTCATCACATTCTAATAAACCTAAATCGCGCATTAGTTTATGAAAAAATCGCGCATATAGAAGATGTAAAATGGCATGTTCAACACCGCCGATGTATTGATCAACGGGGAGCCAGTAATTGGCGCGTTCATCGGTCATAACTTTGTTATTGTCAGGACAGCAGTAACGCGCAAAATACCAGGAAGATTCAAAGAAGGTATCAAAAGTGTCGGTTTCTCTTTTACCGGCTCCACTGCCATCTGGGGCATCAGTATTAATAAATTCTTCCATTGATTTTATCGGGGAACTAATACCCTCAAATTCTATCTCCTCGGGCAGCACAACGGGTAGCTGATCCTCAGGGACAGAAAGGGCTTTACCGTCTTTCGTGTTAATAATGGGAATCGGGCATCCCCAATAACGCTGACGCGAAATCCCCCAGTCTCTTAAACGGTAATTAATCTTTCGGTTACCGCATTTATTTTTTTCAACAAATTCTGCAATTGCATTGCATGCATCTTCTGAACTTAGTCCATCAAATTGTCCTGAATTTTTAAGTACTCCTTTTTCTATATAAGCCGATTTAGTCATATCGTGCTGATTATCATCTACAGGGAAGATGACTTGTTTAATAGGTAGCTTATATTTATTTGCAAATTCCCAATCACGCTGGTCATGCGCCGGAACTGCCATGACTGCGCCTGTGCCATATCCCATTAACACAAAATTTGAAACCCAGAGTGGAATGAGTTCATTACTTATTGGGTGACGTAGATTAATGTTAAGCGGCATCCCCTTCTTTTCCACGGTTTCAAGTTCAACCTCAGAGGTCCCACTACTTTTGCACTCATCAATAAATTTAGCGATTGCATCATCACTTTCAGTTGCCGATTTGACTAACGGATGTTCCGCTGCAACTGCCATATAACTTATCCCCATAATAGTGTCGGGGCGTGTTGTATAAATACGTAACGATTCGCCAGTCCCTTCAACTTTAAAATTAACTTCGACTCCTTCAGAGCGACCAATCCAGTTTGCCTGCATTGTTTTAACTGCATCTGGCCAGCCCGAAAGTTTTTCTAGGTCTTCAAGAAGTTCATCAGCGTAATCAGTAATTTTCAAAAACCATTGTGGTATTTCACGACGTTCAATTGTGGCGCCAGAACGCCAACCTTTCCCATCGATAACCTGCTCGTTTGCTAATACCGTTTGGTCAACGGGGTCCCAGTTAACAACAGATGTTTTTTTATAAACCAATCCTTTTTCATAAAGTTTTGTAAAGAACCATTGTTCCCAACGGTAATAATCAGGGTCACATGTTGCCAATTCCCGATTCCAGTCATAAGCAAAACCGAGTCGTTTTAATTGCCCGCGCATATAGTCAATGTTTTCATAAGTCCATTTTGCAGGAGGTACATTATTTCTAATTGCTGCACCTTCTGCAGGTAAACCAAATGCATCCCAGCCCATTGGCTGCAAAACATTTTTTCCCTGCATACGTTGATAACGACTGATAACATCCCCTATTGTGTAATTGCGAACATGTCCCATATGGAGTTTGCCACTAGGATAGGGGAACATGGAAAGACAATAAAATTTCTCTTTTGCTGGGTCCTCGGTAACTTCAAAGACAGTCGTTTCTGACCACTTTTTTTGTATGTCAGTTTCTATTTTGTCTGGTCTATATTCGTTATTCATTAAGTTTTCATTTTTTGTTGCTCTTTCTTTATGAAAGCATACAGCATGAGAGATTTTTTTAAATTACAAAAAATAACCTCGCATTGCGAGGTTATTAGGCAGCCGATTTTCCGACAGTCATATTATTTTACCAGTAGACTTGAGCTCGCATTTGAAAAACAGAGGGTTCCCGCCCATCATCAGCAAAACCGTTGCGGTCGAAATCAAGTACCACACCATAATTTGCCATTAAGCGGGTATTCGAAGTCGGATACCAGTTAAGACCCACAGTAAAGACATCGGCTTCACCGCCGATAATATTTCCATCTGTTAAATCCATATTTTCAAGGCGTGCTGCAATTTGCCATGCTCCCCAGCCCCCTTTCCCAATTGGTGCTTTTGGTTTAATTCCACTAAACGCTCCTGCTTTATATTTCATGGATTCACCGGTGAAGAACCAACCCACATCAAAAGCCCAGGCATTTAGGTCAGCATCACCATCAGGGTCGGATACATCCCATGCAACATATTCAAATACACTATGAAAAGGCCCCCACACACTGATTAGTTCAATATCATATGCATTTGAATCATCGGCATCGGCCCCGAAATTTGCGACCAAGGCATCGCCATCACCCACATGTGATAAAAGTGAATTATCTATACTGTTAAAAGTAACGCCATTGTATTCTTCATATTGGTATGAGAGTGCGGTGTGAATTAAATGTGTTTTATCTTTAAAAAATGGTTGGCCACCAATACGAAGCGCATAGGTCTCTCTGTCATCAGAGCCTGTCCCGAGGGCAGGGAGAAAAGCCCCCATATGAAAGAACCACCGACTTGCGTCCTGCCGGTATGCAATACCGACGGCACGAGATATTTGAGGACCATCTCCAAACAGAGGACGTCTCATTAATGGTTTGTATTTACTGCTACTGATTGTTGCATGACCAAACGGCACATGATGTTGGCCAATCTTAAAAAACCACTTACCCAGATCATTTTTATTATTATATGAAAGCCAGACATCCTTCCAGCTAGCTGACCCTGAGTTTGCAAAATCAATTTCAAACTTATAGCCAAAAGGTTTAATTTTACCCTGGAAGCCTAAACGGGCACGACGTAGCTCTGAGTTTGTAGCTTCTAGGTTTGAATTATCCCTATCGGCAAACACGGTATCCCAAAATATTCTACCGATGGGCTGCCATTCCAGTGTTTCATTAGCTGCCACTGCAGGAGGTGGTAGCATTATAAAAAATACAATAAAACCAGAAAATATTATATTTTTTAAGTAATTTTTTTTAAATAACACGCGTCTTCTTTGTAATTAAAAAATTCCGAGTAAGAAATAGAAAAATACTATTGCCATTATGCCGCCTGCCGGTAAGGTGATAATCCATGACAAGAATATTGAGCCTACAATCCTAAGATTTAAAGCAGATATTCCGCGCGCGAAACCAACACCAAGCACAGCACCGACGAGAGTATGAGTGGTCGATATAGGTATTCCTATCCCTGAAGCTAAAACGACAGTGATGGCGGCAGCTAAATTACAGCAGAAACCGCGACTGGGTGTTAATTGAGTGATGCGACTGCCCACAGTCGCAATTACTTTGTAGCCGTACATTAAAAGACCGGTAACTATACCCACGGAACCAAGTAAAAGTATCCAGATAGGCATTAAAGATTTTTGTGCAATTTCCCCGCCACTAGATACTATGCTAACTATCGCAGCAACAGGACCCACTGCATTAGCAACATCATTTGAACCGTGAGCAAAAGCCATTGCGCACGCAGAAAAAATCATTAAAACACCAAAAACGTTTTCAACATTCAAGAATAGATTTCCCATATTTTTTTCTTTTTTGAATTTAATGTTGCGAATTAAAATATCACCAATAATTGCACAAAATATCCCTACAAAAAGACTAATGCTATAACACTCATTTTTAGATAAATCGAGACCAATATGTTTTAAACCTTTGAACATGGTTACGAGTGAAATCATGGTGCCCGTTAAGAAAATATAAATTGGTACATAGCGTTTTGCATTTTCCATCGGTTTGTTGGTGTTAAGAATTAATTTTTGAACACTGCGGAATAACAAATAGGCGAGTCCTCCCGCTAGTAATGGTGAGATAACCCAGCTTGTAGCGATTGAGCTAACTTTCCCCCAGTTAACTGCCTCAATACCAATACCAACGGCAGCAAAACCGACAATGGCACCCACAATCGAGTGTGTTGTCGAAACTGGTAAACCATATCGTGTGGCAATCAACAACCATAGTCCCGCGGCTAAAAGGGCGGCAAGCATTCCGTAGACAAGAATCTCTGGTGAGCCGCTAAGCAGGTTCGCATCAATTATTCCTTTACGGATTGTTGATGTAACTTGTCCGCCAGCAAGGAAGGCACCTGCAAATTCAAAAATCGCAGCAACGATGACAGCTTGTTTTAGTGTTAATGCCTTTGAGCCAACAGAAGTTGCCATTGCATTAGCAACATCATTTGCCCCAATACCCCAGGCCATAAAGAGTCCGAAACAACCTGCCAATATCAATAATATTGTTGTATGTTCCATTGTAATTTTCTCTATTTAGCGAGCATTAATTGGAGACGATTGCCCGTACTTTGTGCGTTATCTGCAAGGTCACCAGTCCATTCTATAATTTTGTAAATAAACATAACGTCAACAGGTGGTAGGTCTTTTTCAATTTTATATAATTCAGCGCGTAATTTGATCTGAATTTTATCTGTCTCACCCTCGATGGTATGGAGGACCTCTATCATTTCTTTAACACGGGTGACTTCATTCCCACGAAAACCAACAACCACTAATTCATCCAGTTCATTGATTGCCACTTGTGCCTGACGAATTGCATCAATACATCTATTTAAAAATTCTATATATGTACTACAGATTGATTCAGGTAATGACATCTTTCTCCCAAGCACAAGTCCCGCGATATCTTTTGCTTTATTTGCAATTTTATCTTGTAACTGAAGCACATCGAGAACATCCCTTCGATCCATCGGCATAAAAAGACTACTGGGAAGTTGCATACGCAACATACTTTTTATTTCATCTGCATCATTTTCTAATTTCACAAGTTTAGTTTGTATTTTTCCAGCCTGCCCCCAATCATTTTTCATGACAGCATCAAAATAGGGGATTAATTCTTCAACACACAAAACAACTTTTTCAATGTGTTTTTGCAAAGGACTTACTGGAGAATTACCAAATATTCGAGAAAAGTAACTGGACTGAGCCATCGATTAGTGCCTCAGCATTTGTAAAAATTTTATAAAAGTTGTAAAACTCATAATTGATGCCTAATTTTTCATGTTAAAATTTCGCGCATTAGAACATATAACTTTTAAATTGCAAGCAATTATTTAAAAAAAAATAAATTTCTTTTATCATGCTGTTGTTAAAGGGGTTTTTAGGGGAAATTTTTGTGAGCTCATACTTATATATTATGCGTCACGCAAAATCAGACTGGTCGGGTCCGCAGACATCTGATTTTGAGAGGCCAATTAATGGGCGAGGTAGGAGAAATGCGGCACGTGTTGGCCAGTGGATGAGCGATAATAATTATATCCCGCAAAGAATTATTTCATCACCCGCAGCCAGAGCAAAAGAGACAATTGAATTGGTTATAGCACAGATAACTAAATTTAATCTTGAGGATTTGATTTATCAGGATGAGCTTTATCTTGCCGGGTTTACCCAATTAATAGAAATTATTAACACATACCAAAACGATGTTCAGAGTTTAATGCTTATTGGACATAATCCCGGCATTGAAAATTTAGTTAATTATTTATGTAGTCAGTC
>Ga0066372_10000704_pt1 | contig 12704 bp, 8 predicted proteins | sample Knorr_S15_td_250_FD_77011 | JGI IMG/M metagenome (GOLD analysis project Ga0066372, IMG submission 77011) | Marine microbial communities from Southern Atlantic Ocean transect - Knorr_S15_td_250_ad_251m_LV_A | ecosystem: Environmental > Aquatic > Marine > Oceanic | place: Southern Atlantic ocean... | reverse complement strand
TTACCCTGCTTTAATTAAAAAGTTAACATATAAGCATGATTTAGGTATATGTGCGTATTTGTTTAATATAATAAAGAAAATAGAAGCCGGTGTCCACGGTTTAATGATGTTGCCTCCTATAAGATATCCTGCAGACAATAGAAAAACAATAGGGACAAAGTGAAAATAATTTCAGCAGAAGAAGTGCATGAAGCACTAAAGTATCCCGATTTCGTCAATATTTTAAAAGAAGCTTATGCCGGTTCTTATACCATGCCGCCGCGCAAGGTGTTTCTTTTGGAAGAAGGCAGCCACGATGCTTTTGCCCTGCTGCCGTCATGGAACGACAATGTGATTGGCGTGAAATCTTTCACTTACTTTCCACATAACGAAGATCCTTATAAATCGCTGTATTCAAAGATTCTGTTGTTTGACCGCAAACATGGTGAACCGCTGGCTTTGGTGGACGGCACCTCGGTGACTTTTTTCAGAACGGCCGGTGTTTCAGCTCTGTCCTCACAATTTTTATCACGTGAAGATTCTGAGACTCTCTTGTTGCTGGGCACAGGTAATCTGGCCCGTTTCTTGATTCGAGCTCATGCTTCCGTTCGTCCTCTCAAAAATATTTTGCTCTGGGGTCGTACCAAGGCCAATGCCGAAGCTGTGGTGGCCGATATGCAAAAAGAATTGCACGACATCGAATTTGTGGTGGCCGATGATATTCAAACAGCCTGTGGCCAAGCCGATATTGTGGTGGCGGCCACCGGTTCACCTGACATCCTCGTTCAGGGTGACTGGATCAAAGAAGGCACCCACACAGATTTTCTCGGAAATCACCACGCCGACAAGAGAGAGTGTGATACAGAACTGGTAGTGAAATCTAAAGTATATCTCGACACCTATGTGAACTGTTTCAATGAAGCCGGCGAAGTGTTGGTGCCCATTGAAGAAGGGGTGTTCAAAAAAGAAGATGTCAAAGGTGAATTGGCCGAACTTTGTATGGCTAAAGTAAAAGGTCGTGAAAATGATTCTGAAATCACTTTGTTCAAATCTGTGGGATCAGCCCTCAGTGATTTGGTAGGGGCCAACCATGCCTTCCAGTCACTTTCGAAATTACAGAATGCCAGCTAATAAAATATAAAAGGAGATTGTGATGGCATTAAAAGTTGATTGGCACGGTGTTTACCCTGCAGTACCCACTCAATTTCATGATGACCTGAGTCTCGATATTCCAAACACCAAAAAACATGTTGAAGATCTTCTCAATGAAGGGATCCATGGTCTGGTGATGCTCGGTACCATTGGCGAAAACAATTCGTTGCGCATTGAAGAAAAGGTGGAAGTACTCAAAGCCATTGTTGAATTGGCCAAAGGTAAAGTGCCTATCCTTGCAGGTGTGGCCGAATACACAACACAGTTAGCCTGCGAAACAGTGGCTACTGCCAAAGAAGTGGGTGTGGATGGCATCATGCTGTTGCCGGCTATGGTTTATAAGTCCGATGAGCGTGAGATCATGGAGCATTACCGCACCGTGGCCACATCAACTGATTTACCAATCATGTGTTACAACAATCGTCCTGTTTATGGTGTTGACATGAGCCCCGAAAACTTCAAAGAGTTGGGGGATATTGAGAATATCGTTTGCATCAAAGAAGCATCGGGGGATGCTCGGATTATAACGGATCTCATCAATACATTGGGTGATCGTTTTATTGTATTCGCCGGTCTAGATGATTGCACACTCGAAAGTGTGCTACTGGGTTGCAAGGGTTGGGTTTCTGGTTTAGTGGATGCTTTTCCACGTGAAAATCGTATGCTCTGGGATTATGCATCAACAGGCCAGTGGGAAAAGGCTCTTGATATCTATCGTTGGTATATGCCCATGTTACATTTTGATGCTCACCCCAAACTTGTGCAGTACATCAAATTAACCTGTGCTGAAATGGGCTATGGTACTGAGTTAACCCGTCCTCCTCGTTTGCCATTGGTGGGTGAAGAGCGTGAAAGTGTATTAAGCATCGTACGCCAATGTGTAGCCACACGACCAAGCGATGAAGTCGAGTTCTAATTTCTTAGATGAATTTAATAATTTTATTAAAAGCCTATACACCCAGACCGAAGTTTGTTGGCGAAGAGCATGAAAAACATAATTGATTATATAATATCCTGGAAACCAACTTCACCAAGAATATAAGGATAGAATTATAGCTATTAATTGGAATAATTCTTTTCAAAGTATAATCGGTTACTCTGAGACTGAAAATACTAAAACCTTTTCTCAAGCATTTAATCCAGCAACAGGGAAATATTCATCCGGTAAGTTTTTTAACGCTGAATTAGATGATGTACATAGGGTATGTTTACTATCTCAGGATGCATTTCACATTTATAGTCAGATAGATAAAGATAAAAGAGCATTATTTCTTGATGAAATTGCTAATGAAATAATTAAACTTGGTGATGACTTAATTGAAAGATGCTGTCTAGAAACAGGATTGCCAGAAGCAAGAATAATTGGAGAGCGGGGCAGGACAGTTTCTCAATTAAATATGTTTGGTGGTTTAGTTCGTGATGGGTCGTGGCTAGAAGCATCTATTGATACAGCGGAGCCAAATCGTCAGCCAATACCTAAGCCAGATATAAGGAGAATGCTAATTCCTATTGGACCAGTCGTGGTATTTGCTGCAAGCAATTTCCCTCTAGCCTTTTCTACTGCAGGGGGTGATACAGCTTCGGCGTTGGCTGCTGGAAATCCAGTCATTGTAAAGGCTCATAGCTCCCATCTCGGTACTAGTGCATTAATAGGATCTGCAATTATAAAAGCAGCAGAAAACTGTGAAATGCCAGATGGAGTTTTTTCGATGCTATTTGGAAGTGGCAGAATTATAGGTCAAGCACTGATAAACCATCCATCAGTTAAAGCAGTTGGGTTTACTGGTTCAAGAACTGCAGGGAGATTATTATTTGATATAGCTTCTCAGCGGGATGAGCCAATACCATTTTTTGCTGAAATGGGGAGCATCAATCCCACGCTTATTTTACCAGAAGCCATGAAAAATATGCCGGAGAAGATAGCAAAGTTATTGGCTGGAAGTATTAACCTTGGTACAGGTCAATTTTGTACGAATCCAGGTCTATTATTATTATTGAAATGTGAAGGTTATGATAGGTTTATTGATGAGTTAAATAATGCTATATCTTTATCAGATCCAGCAGTCATGTTAAATGAAAATATTTACAAAAGTTTTGAAGCCAATAAAAAAAGTTTGTTGAATCAACCTAATGTACATTTCTTAGCAAAGTCAGGAAATATAAAAAGTGGACCCAATATTGGTATACCAACAATAGCATCTGTTGATGCTATGACATTTTTAGATAATGCTGATTTATCCGATGAAATTTTTGGTCCATTTAGTCTGATTGTTCGGTGCTCCAATAAAGAAGAACTTCAAGTGGTAATTGAAAAAATGGAAGGTCAATTAACTGCAACAATTTTTTCTGAACCAAGTGAAACTTCATCTTACAATTTAATAATTAATGCTCTAAAACTTCGTGTTGGTAGGATAATTTTTAATGGTGTGCCCACAGGTGTTGAAGTCTGCGATTCTATGCAGCATGGTGGGCCCTATCCAGCATCAAGTGATTCTCGGTTTACTTCAGTTGGTACTGGTGCAATAAAAAGATTCACAAGACCGATTGCTTTCCAGAATTGCTCTAATGGTGATTTACCGGATGAATTGAAAAATGAAAATAAACTTAATATTTGGCGAACAATCGATACAATGTTAACGAAGGAGATCATTAGAAGTATATGAATTCAAAAGTTACATTATCACAGCAAGCTTACGATAAACTTGAAGAAATGTTAGTTAGTCTTGAGCTTAAACCGGGTCACATTTATTCTGAGAAAGAGCTCACAAATATTATGGGTTTTGGCAGGACTCCATTAAGAGAAGCTTTACAAAAAATGTCAAGTATAGATCTTGTAGAAATAATTCCTCGTATGGGAATAAAAATTTCTGAGATTATACTTTATCGTCAATTAGCTATATTAGAAGCGAGGAGACCTCTAGATGAATTAATTGCAAAATGTGCTGCAAGAAGAGCATCGGATGAACAAAAAGAAGAATTGAATAAAATGGCTATTGAAATGGAAAAAGCAACTAAGGATAAAAATGTTAAAGAATATTTAAAATTAGATCATATGTTTGATGAACTATTAGATGAAGCAAGTAGGAATATTTTTCTCACTCGAGCACTCGATCCTTTACATATCCATTGCAGACGTTTCTGGGCTCAATATCAGAGATATGATGATTTGAATAAAACTGCTATACTTCATGAAAAATTAATGAGAGCAGTTGCAAACGGAGACGAGTCTAAATCTGGCAAGGCGGCGAATGACTTAGTTGATTATTTAGTTGAGTTTACAAGAAAAGCATTGGATATAACCTAACCTAAGAATTAAAAACCCATGAGATTAGAGAAGAAAGTTTTTGCTTTACTATTGATTATTATTTTTATAAACCAATGTAAAACTGGTGATAGTGTATCTATACCAAAGAATAAATATATTGATTTGGTTCAAATATTTAATGAATTAAGGAAGCTTCAAGAACCAATTTTGAATAATGGAGTGCCAGATTATTCGGTAGATGCTATGGCAAGACAATATTCTGATTTAAAAGATCTGAAGATGCAATTAATATCAATAGACACGTCTGGTTGGATAGTAAGCAATAGGGTCGATTATCATTTGGTAAAAGGAGAGATGGTAGCATTCGAATTCCACCATCGAATCTTAAAACCATGGTCACGTGATCCGGGTTTCTACTCTTTCCGATCTGGGGATGCTGGTGCATCTATGAATGTAGAACATTTGATGCGACCATTGTATGATATTGATGTTCCTCTATCTCAAAATAAGCAAAATGACATTAAAACCTTACTTGAGATTGTTCCAGAAATCTTTTCACAGGCTAGAAAAAACCTTACAAATGGTTCATATGATCTTGCAGAGCTTGCTATTAGGAATGGGAAAAATGAAGCAGAAATGTTTTTAAGAATCGCAGATGATTTAGTAGCGTATCACCCAGAATTATCCGCTGATGCAAATCGGGCTGCAAAAGAAATCATTCGTTTTGGTGAGTGGTTAGAAGTGGAAAAACATGCGATGGAAAAATTAGCGGGCTCAGGAAAGGAAGATTATACCTGGTGGATGAAAAATGTGCAGTTTTCCCCATGGGGTTGGAAAGAGAGCAATAAAATAATACAAAGAGAGTATGATCGGATCATGACCTTTCTAAAATTGGAAGAGCAGAGGAACCAAAACCTTCCACCTCTTAAAGTAGCCGTGAATAGAAAGGAGTATGAAACAAGTCTTTTTAATGCCCTAATTCATGTTATTGATTTTTTACGTGAAAGTGACATGATGACTATCGATGAATGGGTAAATACATCAGATTATACTGGTTTTAAGAATCTTGATGAACTAGATAAAATTCTCGAAAAGGCCGAAAAATCTGATGAAGAATTTTTACCAGAAAACACAAGCATTGATACTAAAGTTCGTCAGAGGGAAATATTGCCTGGAGAAACTCATGAATACGTGGGCCATATGTTGGATGAGCAGAGACAAGAACGCTTAGATCTAAGCCCCATTAGAAAAGCTTCTAGGCGTTTTAATATGGGGTCCATGAGATTGGAAGGTTGGGCAGTAGCTCTTGAAGAACTTCTGATGCAGGCAGGTGTATTAGATGATCGCCCACAAAAAGGTCGAGAGATGGAATATCTAATGAATGCTTCACATATGAGCCTCGCGATTCCAGATATGAAAATGCATGCTAATGAGATTAACCTTGAAGAAGCCAGAAAGCTTTGTGCAGATATAATGCCTAGAGGTTGGTCTAGGCCGGAAGAAAACATGGTCTGGTTTGAGATGCAATCCAACCTACGGAATCCAGGTGGGTTTCATAGTAATGTTGTCACTGGAAAAGCTTATTTTATGAAGTTATTTAGAGAGAGGGCGGTGCAACTAGGAGAAAATTTTGTTATAAAGGATTTTATTGATGAATTCCTATCCTATGGCATAATACCTATGCCACTTATCCGATGGGAAATGACAGGCTATGTAGATGAAATGAATATGCATTGGGATGATTAATTGAATAGTTCCTTACACTTACTTTTATTACGAGCCAGTTACTTATTTTTGATTTTATTTGTTATTTCTTGTACGGCGAATAATAAGATTCATAAAACAAATAAATACCAAGATTTGATACAACTTTTTAATGATTTTAGAGCTATTCAAGACCCTGTTATAATTGATGAGGTTCCTGATTACACACCAGATGCTATGGCAAAACAAAAAATCTCTCTTGATAATCTACAAAAACGCCTAGCATTAATTGATACCAGTGGTTGGTCTATTAGTGATAGACTTGAGTATCACCTGGTTAAAGCAGAGATGCATGGTCTTGAATTCTATCATAAGGTTCTTAGACCTTGGTCACGCGATCCAGGATTTTATTTGCAAACACAGGATGGAGCTGGACCTACACGCATTGCATACTTTGATATTGATGAATTTCCAATCCCAAATGAAAGAATACTCGCCGCAAAAACAAAACTAAATGCGCTCCCAAAAGTATTGGATCAAGCAAAAACTAATTTAAAGAATGCTTCCGGAGATCTTGCTTACTGCGCATTGCATTATATGCCATATGAGATAACTCTATATGAAAGGATTTATAGTGCAATCGAGGAACACCATCCAGAATTAGTGAATGATGCGGAGAATGCCTTGGAAGCAGTTAAAGAATATGGCAAGTGGTTAGATAAAAATAAAAACATCATGACGTTGCCTGGAGGGGTTGGAAAAGAAAATTATAATTGGTGGATGAAAAACGTACAGCTTGTACCATACGACTGGGATGAACTATATGATATAATTATGCGTGAAGATAATCGATTATTAACGACCGTTGCTCTTGAGAGAAATCGAAACCGGAATTTGCCGGAACTTACCCCTGTTCAAACAAGGGATGAGCATTCACAAAGAAAAATTGATGCATTGAAATATGTAATGGAATTCACTGAATCTGAGAGTTTATTTACCGTACCAGATTGGATAGGATTTGAAGAATATCTTGGTGGAGCAAATGCTTTGGCAACAGGGTGGAATGATACTTTTATAAATAGTTATGTGGGGTCAGGAGAAACCAGCGAGTGGCCTGGTGTTAGAGATTTTTTTCATCAGACCGCGGATAGGGACCCGCTACCAGAACAAACACATGAATTTATTGGACACCATCTAGACCATGGATATCAAAAACTTGATGAACGAATCATACTAGGTTCAGAGAGACAATATGCAATCGAAATGATTAGGCTAGAAGGGTGGGCATTTTGGTTAGAAGAAATGATGATGCATGCAGGTTATCTGGATAATAGGCCAAAAAGAAGCAGGGAGATTGTATATTGGCAGGCTGCATTTCGTTCGTGTCGTGCTATTGCAGACCTTAAAATGCACAGTAACGAATTTTCTTTACAGCAAGCAATTGATTACGTGGCTGATTGTGCTCCAAATGACTGGAACATTCCTAATGGTCCACATGCTTGGTATGAAATGCAGACTAATCTTAGATTCGTAGGCTGGCATATGGGAATGGTAATCGGGAAACTTTCTATGAATCAACTCATCGCACAAAGCATTCGTCAGAAAGGAAATAATTTCACATATAATGGTTTCTTTAAAGAATTCTTTTCTTCTGGAATTATACCAATGTCGCTAATAGAGTGGCAGCTAACCGGAAGTGCTAAATCAGTAGATTTTCTTTTAAATGAAAATGGAATAAAACCACTAGAGTAAGTTTTTAAGATTTAAAATTGATAAATAAACTAATAAGATTTAATTCGTTTAGAACTCGTTTTATTAAGATTCTAACCGTTTTTATTTTATTTTTATTTGTTAATAGTATTTATTCTAAGAATACTAAACAGCAGTATGAAACCCTCCGATTAATACGTCAGGAAAAGTTTGATCATATTCTTCCTGGCGCAATGCGAGATGCAGAAGTTGATATGTGGATTCATTCTGTTCAAGGCGGTATCCGTGACCCATTAGCCTTGGATCTCGGTGGACAAATTTCATTTGGAGTAGAAGATACTTTAGGATATTATATTTTTACTGATCGTGGTGGTGATAGAATCGAAAGAGCTATTTTAGGTGGTTATGGCGATGAAAGTATTTACGATTATTTTGGTTCCGAAAAGGAATTATATCAATTTGTAAAAAACAGGGACCCGAAAGTAATAGCCGTAAATATGTCACTTGCTTTACCAATAGCTAATGGTTTATCGCACACAGCATATTTGAGAATGACGGAAGCTCTAGGCAAAAAATATTCAAAAAGGATTGTTTCAGCTGCAAGTATAATTACAAATTTCCGTGTAAGAAGGGTGCAAAAAGAAATTATAGTATTTGCAAATATTTGTGAAATACAAAGACAAATAATGGAATCTGCACTACGCAGTATTTCTCCTGGAAAAACAACACGCGGGGAAATTGGTTGGTGGGCGAATGATAAATTAGCGATGAAAGGTTTTCCACCCTCATTTGAAGCAGAGTCCTTGTTTTTGCCATATATGCCCAGAATTGCACATTCGGATATTTCAGAAAATATTAATAAAGATAATATTGATTATCTATTTCAACCTGGAGATTTCTTATCCTGGGATATGGGTGTTGGTTATTTGAATTTTGGGACTGATTTCAAACGAGCTGCATATATTTTAAAAGATAACGAGAATAATGCACCAGCCGGACTAAGACGTGCTTGGTCAAAAGGTTTAAATGTGCGTGAAATAATTCGTAAAACCTTTACAACTGGTTATGATGCTGGTAAATCACTAATAAATATAGTAGATGCCTTGGAAAAAGAAGGATATGTATATACGCCTTCCATGGATAGAGGGACGCAATATAGAGATCTAATGAATAAACTTGAAGATTCAGATAAAATTGGATTTACAATTGATATGCATGCTACCGGTAATACCAGTATAGGTGATGTTACTTCAGGTCCGTCAGTTGCACCCTGGCGCTTTGGGAGATCACATATTAAAGTAGAACAAAATTATATTTTCGCCTTGGAATTTGAAATCAATGCTTGGATACCTGAATGGGGTAAGCGTTTAAGCATTCCCTTTGAAGAAAATGCAATAGTGACAAGTAAAGGTGTAGAGTATATCTATCCACCTCACGAAAAAATAATTTTAATCTCAGGGAGATAAAATTATCAGAATATTTCAAGCTTTTCTTTTCTTGTTAACAAATATTTTGATTGCAAATGAAATAATGAAAATGCCAACTATACCTGAGCCAATTTATAAAGTAAAAATTCAAAAAAGCCGAATGGTTCCAATGAGGGATAGTATCCGGCTTTCAACTGATCTTTATGTCCCAGAAAATATAGAAGGGGAATTACCTATCATACTCATAAGGACGCCCTATGATAAAAATGCTTTTAGAAATAAAGAAAAAAGACAGATAGCACATTTATTTTCTTCCCAGGGTTATATAGTAGCGGTCCAAGATTGCAGAGGGAAATTCGAGTCTGAAGGTATTTACTCTCCGCCTGCAGGGAACGAAGCTAATGATGGTTATGATACTGTTGATTGGTTAACTAAGCAATCTTGGAGCAATGGTAGAGTCGGGACTTTTGGCTGTTCATATCCAGGAGAAATGCAAATGGTTCAGGCACCATTAATGCATCCCGGTCTTGCTGCTATGATACCACAAGCGGCTGGAGGAGTCATTGGTGCAGCAAATGGTCGTTATAATTACTGGGCCGGATTTAAAGGTGGAGTATTAGACCATGCTTCAAGTATATCTTGGTATTTTAGGGCAGCTCATAAATACTCCTACAAACCACCTCCAGGATTAACGGATGCGGAAATTCTTAATATACGTGAATTTTTCAATCCAGCTGTTACTAAATTACCAGATATTGATTTAGAACAATTAAATTGGTACTTACCGCTTATTGATGTTATGAATGAAGCAGGGGCACCTCCTAATGATTGGGTTGATTTAATTACAACTGATTTTAGTGACCCTTGGTGGCATGATGTTATGGGATTTTATAATGGCGATGAGAAATTTAATACTCCCGCCATACACATGAGTTCTTGGTATGATTTTAGTGTTGAAGAAACAATTTTTGCTTCTAATTATTTTAGAGACAATGCTGTTTCAAAGTCTGCTGCTGAAAATCAGTTTGTTATTATTGCCCCTACGGGCCACTGTGATTTTGATGGAGCTGATGTAAATACGCAGATTGGGGAACTTTATATAGGGGATACTAGGTTTGATTATTTGGGTACATACCTAAAGTGGTTTGATTATTGGCTCAAGGATCACAAAAATGCTGTAACGGATATGCCCAAAATACAATATTATACAATCGGAAAAAATGAATGGCAGTCAGCTGATACTTGGCCGTTGCCTGAAACAAAGTTTACAAAATATTATCTTCACAGTGGTGGAAATGCAAACAGCCGCTATGGTGATGGGAGACTTTCCCAAAAACCACCAAAAAATAAATTATCAGATAATTATACATATGATCCTGGCAATCCGGTTCCCACAATAGGAGGTTCAAGAAGTGAACCAGCAGGCGCATTCGACCAAGCAGCTGTTGAAATACGCAATGATGTCCTAGTTTATTCAACTCCAATTCTCAAGAAAGGAATTGAAATCACTGGACCCATCACTTTGATTATTTATGTTTCTTCTTCTGCTAAAGACACTGATTTTACAGCAAAACTAGTTGACGTATACCCAGATGGTAAGGCGTATAATATACAGGATGCAATATTTCGATCTAGATATAGAGATGGATTCACTAAGAAAGTCTGGATGAAAAAGGGTGAAGTATACAAGATTCAGTTAAACTTAAATGTCGCGAGTAATTATTTTGCAAGTGGTCATATTATACGTTTGCAGGTTTCAAGCAGTAATTTCCCAATGTATGAGCGAAATTTGAATACTGGAGGAAATAATTATGATGAAACTGAATGGATTATAGCTGAAAACACCATACATCATTCAAAAGAATATCCTTCGCACATTTTATTGCCAATTATCGAGCATTAGAATTTCTTCCATCTCAGCTATGTAATATATTTTTCAGACAATTAAAAAATGGAGTTAGAGATGAATAAATCTTTAGCAGAGTATTATTCCTTGGTTGATTTGTTTGAGGAGTTTAGAGAACATATAAAGCCAAAGGTTATAAATGGCCTGCCTGATTTCACCACCGCCGCAATGGAAAAACAGTATAGTGGTTTAATATTACTTCAAAAGCGTCTCAGAGATATTGAAATTAGTGATTGGGATATTCCAAATCAGGTAGACTATCATGTGTTGCGTTCAGAGATGAATGGTGTTGAATTTGATCATAGGGTACTCAAACAATGGTCGCGCGATCCAGGTTTTTATAATCTCACCGATGGTATTTATCCTCGTCTATTAGTTCATCATTCTCGCAGTCTTTCTAATTGGGGTTTATACGAACCCACATTTCCACTTTCAACCAAAGATCAGGAAGATTTTAATATAAAGTTGAAAGTGATACCAAAATTATTTGATCAGGCAAAGTCTAATCTTACCGATGCTGTTCCAGAGCTAGCAGAGATTGCGATCCGTATTAAGGAAAAAGATATCCAACTGCTGGAAGGTTTTATGAAGGATTTTATAAATCACCATCCAGAATTAGTGCCCATAGTGCAAGAAGCAATAATAGCTACTAAAGATTTTTGTGATTGGCTCATTGAAAAAAAAGGTACCATGACGGGTAAAGTTGGGATCGGTAAGGGAAATTATAATTGGTGGATGAAAAATGTTCATCTCATCCCATATGGATGGGACGAATTCTATACTATGATTCACAGTGAATATAATCGAGCGATATCGTTTTTAAAAATAGAAGAAAACAAAAATAAGAGTAAGCCTGGATATCATATTACATCTACTGAATATGAGAATATATCTAGACAGCAGGATTCTGCTTTAAAACTAATGGAATTCCTTAATGATCAAGAAATAATAAGCGTTCCTGATCAATTAAAACCACTTCCTGCAAATCAATATCCGCGAGTTTGGGGTTCGAGTGCATACAAAAGGCCTAATCATAAGGGGTTTTTTGAACAGACAAATGATCGTGAACCAATGACAAATATAGCACATGTATTTTTTGGTCACTATTATGTTGGTGATCGAAAGATTTGGTATCAAAAAAGTGATGATAGAGATATTAGAGGTAAAATACGTTTGTATGATATTCATGAAGCTCGATCGGAAGCATTGGCGTTTGGCATTGAAGAGTGGTTGATGCAAGCAGGACTTTTTAATGATCGGCCAAGATCTAGAGAGATTACATATATATGGCAGGCTTTTAGAAATGCGAGGGCATTATCAGATTTAAAAATGCATAGCAATGAATTTAGTTTGGAAGATGGAATTAACTTTTTTTCAGATAATGTTCCGAATGCTTGGGCGGAAAAAGATGATGATGCAGTATGGTGGGATATTGAAGAAACTTTGAGGGCGCCGGGTCACAGTACAAATTATATAGTAGGAAAAAATATGATCCATCAGCTAATGATGGAACGATCAAAACAGTTAGGTTCCGATTTTTCGATAAGAAAATTTTTCGATG
>Ga0066372_10000702_pt1 | contig 12789 bp, 14 predicted proteins | sample Knorr_S15_td_250_FD_77011 | JGI IMG/M metagenome (GOLD analysis project Ga0066372, IMG submission 77011) | Marine microbial communities from Southern Atlantic Ocean transect - Knorr_S15_td_250_ad_251m_LV_A | ecosystem: Environmental > Aquatic > Marine > Oceanic | place: Southern Atlantic ocean... | reverse complement strand
TGGCGTAATGAAGAAATTGTGCATCTAGCAGCAAACCAAGACGAAGCTCGTGGCCTTTATAGTCATGACTTGTTGATTGACGAGACTCTTCGCTTTCTTGAGCAGCCACGCGATGGCCCTTTTTTTCTGTATCTGCCGCTGACGATTCCACATGCGGGGTTGGACGTACCTGATGAATCAATGGAACCTTATCGCGGTCGTTTTAAAGAGCATGCCTCGGAAAGACAAGGCCGGTATATCAGCCAGCCAACTCCACGGGCCGCTTTTGCGGGAATGGTTTCAAGACTCGATCGGGATGTTGGTCGCATCGTCGATCTCGTAGATGAATTGGGACTGTCGGAGCAAACACTAATTATTTTTAGTAGTGATAATGGACCACATCAAGAGGGAGGAGCCGACCCTCATTTCTTTAACAGCAGTGGAAGACTGCGTGGACTCAAACTCGATTTGTACGAAGGTGGCATTCGGGTTCCGATGATTGCCAGATGGACAGGAGCTGTAAGTGCTGGAACGGTGAGCGAGCATGTATCAGCATTCTGGGATGTTACACCAACACTTTTGGATTTGGCGGGTGTGATGATACCTGAAGATCTTGACGGCATCTCGTTCATGCCAACGTTACGAGGAGCTACACAAGAACAACACCAGTATCTCTATTGGGAATTTCACCCGTCTATATATCACGAGCAGATTTGGAAACAAGCTATCAGAATGGGCGATTGGAAAGGGGTGCGTTTCAGGCAAAAAGGGAAGAGTGACGATCGACTGGAGCTTTACAATTTAGTTTCTGATCCGAGTGAAACACGTAACGTTGCCAGCGAACACCCCAATATTGTTGACGAGATGGCTACGCACATGAGTGCCGCGCATGTTCCCTCGACATTGTTTCCATATCCAGAAGAATCAAGATGACGGAGTTACGTGGTTTAAGAAATTGGAATTAATATCAAAGTGGCTACCATGTTGAAAGCGCGATGGAGATCATTTCTTGCCTTGGCATTCGTCGTGACTTGCGTGTCGCTTGGATCTCTCTATATTGCTCGTGCGCCAGTACTTTCGTGGCTAGGCTCGCTCATGATCGTAGTAGATCCCATTCAGGCTTCGGATGCGATTCTTGTTTTGGACGGTAGTTATTTTGGTGAGCGCGAAATAGTTGCAACAGATCTTTACAAGGATGGATATGCCCCACGAGTTGTTGTGACTCTTGGCTATGAACCTCAGTCTAGCGAAATTCTCCGGCAGCGAAGTGTAAGGCCTGCCAGTCCAAAGGAATTCAAGCTGTTACTGTTGGGCGAATTGGGTGTGCCAGATGATGCCATTGTCGTTCTAGAAGAAGGCATCGAGTCTACTTTTGATGAGGCTAAGTTAGTTGCGGAATGGGTGGATGATGAAAGTATCGGAAGCCTTATTCTTGTCACAACAAGATTTCATTCCGCTCGCGCCTTGTACATTTTTCAGCGTGTATTTGACGACCGAAACGTTAGGTTGACGATGTATCCCACATCGGTAGACTACTTTAATCCAGAGACCTGGTGGCGGAACCGCACGACCTTACGCATCGGTTTGTTCGAACTTCAGAAACTATTGTTTTATAGACTGTTTTATTAAAAAGGCGAGATTGTGGTAGCAGGCAGGCTGCAACGGGGCTGTCTCAAGGCGTGTCATTTTTAGATCCGGTTTTGGCACCAGCCCGAAAGCGTGCTACTTGAGATGCAATGTAGGCGCGTGTTGTATCGATGGCTGCCTTTAGATAGGCTCCGTCATCGATTGCCACACGTGGTGCGACCAGACGCCCTTCCATGTAAGCACTGTCTCGAAGTTCAGCAAGGACTTCAGCTGTGATCTGTCCACTAACTCTGCCAAGAACCTTAATAGTTTGTGCAAATATTTTGCCATGCACTTGACCGTCAATTCCGACTGCAACGCCATGTTCAGGCAAGTTGACGGTGCCTTCAACATGACCATTGATAATAAGGTGTTCTTCAGCGTAGATTTCACCTGTAATGGTGATTCCAGCTCCTAATAATGTAATGGACTCCGGCCGACTCTGATTTTCGGCTTGATCCCTTCCTTGAGGCGTAAGCGATGCAAAAGGTCGCTCGACGTTGTGTTTCGTTAATCTATTCATGTGCTGAATACGTGTAACGCTTTACTGAGTGATTGATAATCTCGAGTTGAGGCCTTTCTTCAATAGTGTCTCATTTCCAATCGTCAGGCAACAATCGATACTCCTTTTGATTCGCACGAGGAAAATGGAGCGGGAGACGGGGATCGAACCCGCGACCAACGGCTTGGGAAGCCGTGACTCTACCGCTGAGTTACTCCCGCATTGGACGATTGTGCCATTTTATCAAACATTCTTAGAGTTAACGATTTTACCTGTTTACTGTTGTTAACCTTTACTTCGTATGAGAGCTATTATTTCATCGCGACGGTCTGTCATGATTGACGGAGTATTGCCTTCAAGATTTAGTCGAATCAAAGGCTCAGTATTTGACGGGCGAACATTGCAATGCCAAGTATCGTATTCGATGGACACTCCGTCCATGCAATCGAGATTTCCATCCGCGTAATGAGTCTTGAGTCTCTCTAAAATGTGTGGAATCTCGCTCATTGAGTTAACGGTAGTGTTAATTTCCCCAGAGATAAAATACTGCTCCCGAAACGGTGTCAGTAATTCTCGCAGCGTTTGATTTCTCTTAGACATTAATTCAAGAACCAAAAGAGCTGGTATGAATCCATTGTCTGCATAAAAGTTATCTCGGAAATAATAATGTCCCGTGACTTCGCCGCCGAAGACAGCGTCCTCTTCGCGCATTCGCTTTTTAATGAACGCGTGACCGACGCGATTCATTAATGCACTACCATTATGGCGAGCAACGAGATCTTTAACCGCATGACTCGCACGAACGTCATAAATGATCTTTGATTGAGGATGTCTCAGTAAAAACACTTCCGCTAACAGGGCTGTCACGAAATCACCAGAAATAAACTCGCCAGTCCCATCCACGAAAAAACAACGATCCGCATCACCATCCCAGGCAATTCCAGCGTCTGCACCGGAACTAATTACAGCGCTAACGAGATCCTCTCTGTTCTTTTTGATTAGTGGGTTTGCTTCATGGTTAGGGAAGGTGCCGTCCACTTCAAAACACAATCGAGTTGTCTGACATGGCAATTGATCAAATAACAACGGCGCGACAAGGCCTCCAATACCGCTTCCAGCATCAAGGACAAGATGAAAGGGCTTAATGGATGGTATGTCAATGAATGAAAGAACGTGATTCACGTACTCATTGAGGCGCTTTGCCTTACGGTATAAACCTTTTGATTTGTTGGAGGGTGAATCTAATCCTTTTGAAATAATGTCTCGAATGTCTGATATTCCGGAATCGCCGCTTAACGGAATGGCATTCTTGGCTACAAGCTTGACGCCATTGTAAGTTTTCGGATTATGAGACGCTGTAATTTCGGCTCCGCCATCGTGTTGGTCTGTCACAGTGGCGTAGTACAACATATCTGTGCCAATAAGGCCGTAATCTACAACATCGCAACCTTGATTTCGGGCTCCTTCAATAAATGCTGATGCCAGACTGGGTGAGGACAATCGCATATCTTGACCTACGGCGATGCGCTTAGCCTGTAGGTGAGAAACAAAAGCTTGCCCAATGTCTCGAAATATTTCTTCGTTGACTTCGCTTGGATATAGGCCGCGAATATCGTAAGCCTTAAAAATTGCAGGATTAATTTTTGACATCGAATTCAAACTTTACTTAAAACGTTATAGTAGGTCCGCCAATACTCGATTCGTCCTCGATGATGGAGCCCTTTTTAGGCTTGATGTCATTTCCAATTTTACAAGCGTGACCAATAATCAGATTGCGAAGAACGGTGCGACTTCCAATTTCGGTATGAGGCCAGATGATCGAGCGTTCAAGTACGGCACCTTCATGGATCTTGCAGTTACGATTAATCACTGCGTATGGTCCAATTTTAGCACCAGACTCAACGGTAACGTTTTCACCGATAAAGCACGGTCCAATGAATTGAGCTGTCTCCGATATGTTCGCGCTAGGATTTAGAACGACTTGGTCAACTTCTGAAGAGTGAAAGGGCTCGACATCGAATTGGTGATCCATGATATCCCAGTGTATTTGTCGATATTTTTCTGGAGTTCCGATATCAATCCAGTATCCGTCAGAAATGTAGCCTTGGAACCTCTCCTTATTTTTGATTAAGGAGGGGAAAAAGCTGCGTTCCAGCGACCAATTAGTATTTTCAGGAATACGATCCAAAGTGTCTGACTCAAGAACGTATATTCCAGCATTGATGGTGTTGCTAGCAATATGGCCAGGTTCTGGTTTCTCAAGGAAGCGTTTTACATTGCCTTCTATGTCAGTCTCAACGAGACCATAGGCCCCTGGATCGTCAATCTGCGTTAAAACGATAGTCGCTCGCGCGTTTTGTTGACGATGCCTATCGAGCACATCAGCAAGATCAAGTTGAGCTAGTACATCTCCGTTAAAAACCAAAATTCTGCCTTCGATATATTGTTTCGCATACCGTAATGCGCCTGCAGTTCCCAGAGGTGCTGGTTCTACAACGTAGCGGATCTTAAACGGAAATGATTCATTGGCTTTCAGAGAGTCTTCGATGCGATCTGGTTGGTAGTTCAGACTGAGTATTACTTCGTCAATCTCTGATATTTGAGCGAGTGTTTCCAGCTGGTAAGCCAAAAACGGTCTATCAAAAATTGGAACGACTGGCTTGGGGGTCTTTAATGTAAGTGGGCGTAACCGGGTTCCCTTACCACCCGCAAGTAGGATAGCTTTCATATTTAGCCTCGCACATTACCTGAATGCTTGGTTATGACGTTTTGTCAGGCTACAATTGTTCCTCTACATGCTGGTAAAGGCAATATGCGTCAAATGAATTTACCAAACTCTTTGACTCTCGCTAGGATATTCCTGATTCCTCTGCTTGTGGTTGTGTTGCTTACAAAATTTGAGGGACGACTCATTTTTGGTGTCCGCAAGGAATTAATTGGGGTCATAATTTTTGGTGTCGCGGCCTTTACTGACTGGCTTGATGGATATTTGGCGAGACGTCGCCATCAAGTGACGACTCTTGGTCAGTTAATGGATCCTCTCGCAGACAAACTTCTCATAACTGCTGCTTTTATTTCTCTCGTGCAAATGGATTTAGCACCAGCATGGATGGTGGCAATTATCTTAGGCCGCGAAATCGGTATTACAGTTCTGAGAAGCATTGCTTATTCTCGAGGTATTACGATTGAGGCTTCTGTATTAGGAAAAATTAAGATGGTGGCGCAGGTTGCAGCCATCGTGTTGTTAATTTTAGGAAGAGATTACCTGCAGGAATTTTTTATCTTTGGGGAAATAGCCCTATGGGTTGTCCTTCTAACGGCTCTTGGTTCTGCGTTTGATTATTATCGAAGATACCATCGGGCGGTCAGCCTAAGATGATCAGGGTTTCATCCTTCATAGTAAATCGTGTGTAAGTCTGTGTCGAAGGTTACGATGTCGATCTTTTTAACTCTGCGATTCTTGTGGTCGCGGCTGTAGTCCACTCACTACTAGCAAATTCATCTATAAGGCGTTCGAAGTAGGGTAATGCTTCAGCCTCTGAATTCATTCTCACGAGAGATTCGGCGAGGTAGTAATAAACCGAATCTAGGCTACTGAACTCCGGGTCATCTTCTAAAAGCTGGCGGAGACGTTTTATCGTGCCGGGCCACCAGCGGTGTTCAAAGTAGAAACGGGCGACACGTAATTCTGATTCTCCATGAAGGTCTCTAACACTTCGAAGTGCTATTCCTGCGTCATCACGGTATTGACTTTCTGGATACGTGTCGAGAAAAATATTAAACGCCTCGATTGCTCCTTGCGTTTGCGATTGATCCCGATCTGGATCAAGTGTTGCTTCCAAATAGGTCATTCCGATCAGATATTGCGCATAATCCGCTCGAGCATTGGTTGGAAAAAAGCGGAGAAACTCTTCAAATTCGTTTCTTGCTTCGATAAGTGAAACGAGTCCACCTTGCAGATAATAGCATCTACCAAGTTCGATTTTTGCATCGAAGCGATATGGACTTTGTGGGAAGGTATCAACGATTCGTCGGAAAAGTGCTCGTGCGCGAATCCACTTCCTGTCTTCCATTGCGGCCTGTCCGGTTTCGAATAAGTACATGTCCGGCTGAGGATGACCTTCAGGTATATTGTCGTACACGGTAGGTCCGCAGCTAATACTGGCGATCAAGCTGATGGCTGCAAGAAAATAAATACCAGATAGCGATCGTCCGTAGGTAGTTAGATTCATTACGAGATTACCTTAGTATCTGATATCCATTGGTATTCCGCCTGAATCCCATCTGCTAGGGAAACCGCGGGTTCATAGTTCAAATCCTGACGAGCTCGCGCTATATCAGCGTAAGTATCGTGCATATCACCGCGCTGAGTTGTTTCGTATTTAATGTCTAGGGACCGACCGACGCACGAGGAAATCAGATCGAGTGTTTGAGAAAGTGTGACGGGGGAGCCACCGCCTATATTGTAGATATTGCCTGGTCGACCAACTTTTGATGCAGCGATGGTTGCATCAACCACATCCTCGACAAATGTGAAATCTCTGGTCTGTTGACCATCACCGTATAGAGTGATTGACGATTTACTGATCGCTGCTGTCAAGAATCTATGAAATGCCATATCAGGACGTTGACGCGGTCCGTAAACTGTAAAATATCGAAGAGAAACGGTCGGAAGTCCGTAACTTCTATGGTACAGCATGCAGAGATGTTCCGCCGCCAGTTTTGTTAGTCCGTATGGTGAGATAGGTAGGGGCACAGCATCTTCACGCATCGGCAATGGAGACCTCTCCCCATACACGGAAGAACTTGATGCATACACAAATCGCTCTATCTTACTTTTTAGGCAAGCCTCCAATAGGATCTGTGTCGCATTAATGTTGAGAGTTGTGTACACGCTAAAATTCATTCCCCAACTCGTGCGGACACCAGCCTGTGCTGCTAAATGAAATACATGTGTGCGATCACTAAGGTAGGTTGCAAGATCCATTGATTCTATGGATCCCTCGACGAGTTGGAATCGTGAGCTAGCGCTTAACTTTTCAAGATTGGCGTTCTTAATCTCTCGAGCATAATAATCGGTGAATGAGTCAACGCCGATTACATCCGCGCCTTCTTGAATTAATGATTCTGCAAGTTGGGACCCGATGAATCCTGCGACTCCGGTGACAAGTGCCTTCATTGGAGACCTACACTAATTCGATCTGGAAGGCGGCAAGGCCGGCCTTGATTATTAACGGCGGCATGAACAGTGCGACCTGAGACATTTATTACCCTGTCTGATCGTCGTACAATTTCATAATCGAACGCTATTCTGACGGCTGACAAGAGAGCACCTTTAGTCTCAATCTCAAGCTCGTCGTCATAGTGCGCCGACTGGAGATATTGGCATTGTGCTTCAATGACGGGTAGCGCTATGCCTGAATCTTCCATCTCTCGATAACTCCAGCCTAGACTACGTAGTAATTCGGTTCGGCCAATTTCGAACCAAACGAAGTAGTTGGCGTAGTACACAACGCCCATTTTGTCAGTTTCGGCGTACCTAACTCGTACAAGCGAAGAAGATGATGCGCTCACGCCTATTTTCGTCCCGTTGGAGGTCGCTCGGAGTTTCCCGCCATCCGAAGTGTTTCTATCGCTTGAGAAGGATCAGGTGAACCGAATATCGCCGAACCCGCTACAAGCATATCGGCGCCGGCTGCTACAACATCTCTAACGTTTGACTGATTAAGACCACCGTCCACTTCGATGGAAGCCGCATTCTTAGCGTTTTCTAGGATGCCTTGGATCGTGTCAATTTTCGTCAACGTTCGAGGGATGAATTTCTGTCCTCCAAAACCTGGATTTACAGACATGACGAGGACGAAGTCAACTTCTGTGGCGATTTCGTTAAGTACGCTCGCTGGTGTTGAGGGGTTGAGTGCGACACCAGCCTTGAGGCCGAGTTCCTTGATTTCAGTTAGTGTCTTGTGAAGATGTGGCGTGGCTTCTACGTGGACTGACAAGAAGTCGGCGCCAGCCTCAGCAAACGTAGTTAGATATCTGGCAGGATCGGCAATCATAAGGTGCACGTCAAGGGGCAGGGAAGTGACACGCTTGATCGCACGAACCACAGGCGGACCTATTGTAATATTTGGCACAAAATGTCCATCCATTACATCGATATGAATAAGGTCCGCTCCTCCTTGTTCCGCAGTTGCGACCGCCTCACCCAAAGCAGAGAAATCGGCTGCAAGAATTGAAGCTGCGATACGGACTGTCAACGGCTCACCTCAAGGGAAATCGGTTCGCCTAGAGAAATCTGAAAGCCGGCCTGTGGATATTGTCGCAGAACGATACCTGGTGGAATATTGGGATACAAATGGTCACTGGTGACAGTCACGCGAAAACCTTGACTGCGAAGAGCGGCTGTAGCTGCATCCAGTTCGGCTCCAATCAGATCAGACATCACATAGGTTGAAGTGCGTTCACCTTGATTAATCAGGACCGACACTGCCGAGCTGGTAGCTGCAGGAGGTGGGTCTTGTCCAACCACCGCACCATCAGGGTATCGATTCGACCGCATTCTTGCTATTCGAAGAAGTTCAACCTTGTCCTCTCGTAGACGGAGCTGGGCTGTACCTTCAGTTTCACCAATCAGGCTAGGCAGTTGACTCGGGCTGGCGCCAGCACTGACCCAGACTTTAATGGTACGTTGTCGGCGTGTGGCTACTCCGGCTTTTGGGTCTTGCAGCATAATCGCGCCAGCTGGAATTGTAGGGTGTAATCGATGGCTTGTGTCGATACGTATGCGAAGACCAAGATCTTCTGTCGTGGCCTTGCCGTCGTCAAGAGGTTGACCCATTAGGTCGGGGACCACCACCTCAAGTGACTTGAGAGAAATCCGCATTCCTGCAAATGCGAAAAGTAAAAAAGTGGTACCTAGGGCCGCAATCCAGACCAGTGTTTTTCCAAGAGACCACAGTTTCTCTGGTAGAGCCATTAAATATAAAATTTACAACATGTCATTGCTGTACACAATGCTCAGGGCACTAATCAGAAATCAGAACAGTAGCAAAAAAAGCGTCAAGACCGTGCAAAAATGGATAGGTTCGGAGATACCCAGACGAGTTAATGACGGATGTTAACGTTACACCTAAGCTCGCTCTGAGCGATTTAGCGCCAAGAATTGAAAACTTGGGCTGCAATTTAAGAAACGAAGCGATCACCTCTTCATTTTCTTCAGGCTCACTTGAGCAAGTGGAATAGAGGAGTTTACCCCCGTTTCTAACAGCGTGTGAAGCTTGCTCAAGAATTGATAGCTGTATTTCAGTCGTTTTCGAAAAATCATTTGGCTGACATCGCCATCGAATATCCGGGTCGGTTCGGATCGTTCCAAGTCCAGTGCAAGGCGCATCCACAACAACGCAGTCAAATGAGTGTGAGAATGGGGCGCCAGCTACGAAGTCAGCTTGGGCGAGACGTATGTTTCTCGCACCACTATGGCTAATGGTTTTCGCAAGCAAATCGAGGCGAGCCGTTCGAACATCGGTGGCCACTAGAAAGCCAGCGTTATTCATATCGGCCGCTAGGGCTGTGGTTTTTCCTCCAGGGGCCGCGCAAGTATCAAGAACCTGTTGCCCGGGTTTGACATTAGCTAGGCATGAAATTAATTGAGATGTTTCACTTTGAAAAACAAAGTGTCCGGATTGAGCAAGAGCTGTATGCAGTGGATTACCGTCTAAAACGATTAGTCCGTCTGGCGCATAACTAGCTGGTTTGACGTGAACGGCATGCTGTTCTAATTCTTTTATTAGTGTGTCTCTGTCGGTTTTGATGCGATTGGTTCTCAGCGTAAGTGGCGCAGGGGTATTATTGAAACGCACCCAAGCGAGAGTAGACGAGTATCCATAACGGACAAGCCACCGCTCAACGAGCCAACGCGGGTGTGATTCTGTCGTGCTTAAATAATCTAGAGACGCCTCCTGTAGAGCCTGCGGCCAATCTTTAAAGGATATTTCTTCATGGGCAGCAAGTTCTTTTGAGCCGGGTTGACTTGGTAATGGGGGTTCGGATTGAACCTTTGTCAAAGTGCGTAGCACGGCATTGACAAATCCTGCCGCGTGAGCGCGTCTTATTTCGCGAGTGAGATTGACGGCGTCGTTTACTATAGCTGCGATCGGCACACGATCTTGTCGAAATATTTGATATGCGCTGATACGCAATAAATCTAATATTCGAGAGTCCAGCTTGCTACTTGGGCGATGTGCACATTCTTGAATGACATGATCTAGCATGCCTTGCCACCGTAGCGTTCCTGTAACGATGTCTGCAGTTAACGAGCGGTCGCGCTTATCTGATAAATCTTGGCGGGCCTTGCTTAGAGCTTGAGGCAAACTTGCTCTCTTTTGTGTCACACTTCGGAACGCATAGAATGCTGCGGTACGAGCAGGACTGGTCATGCTTGGGCCAGTGGCTGAAAACTCGCATCTGGAGTTATGCGGTAGCCAGATACAAAGTCCCGAATTGACATAGGACGCCTACCTTCAGGTTGTATTTTCAGAATGGACAAACCCACGGAATCGCCGGTATTAACCACAAGAACATTTGAGTTGGCAGTTACGATCTGTCCCGGAGATTGTTTAGTTTGCTTTTCAGGAGGATGTAATGGTGGAGCACTTTCTAATATTAGGTACCTATTTTGACCCCAGTATGTGAAGGCATGAGGCCAAGGGTGGAGTGCCCTGATCTTGTTGTGAATAGTCATTGCAGGCGCTTCCCAATCGATTAATCCATCGGCCTTCTTAAGTCGATGCGCGTAATTTGCAACAGTATGATTCTGTGGTTGTTCCTGTAGTTGATCCGCAAGAATTTGATCGACGGTTTCAGTTAATAGTTTTGCTCCAATGACCGCTAGCGCTTGCTCCACTTCTAATGCATTTTCGTTGAGTGCAATTGGTCGACTGCTAGTAGCTAGTATTGGCCCTGCGTCGAGGTCGGAGACGACACGCATAATTGTGATTCCGGTCTCCGATCGTCCATCCAGAATTGCCCGCTGAATCGGTGCTGCACCACGATAATCTGGTAGCAGTGATGCGTGTACGTTAATGAATCCGTAGCCAGGTAGTTTTAATAACGCGTCAGGAAGTATTTGTCCGTAGGCGGCAATCACGCCAAGATCTGGTTTGGTGTCAGAGAGTAACTGTTGGAACTTACCGTCTTTGAGTTGCGTGGGGTTGAAAACGTCTAGTTGATGTTTAAGCGCGAACGCCTTGATTGGGGAAGTGGTAGTTTTCTGACCTCGGCCGCGTGGGCGATCAGGTTGGGTCACCACTGCGACTACAGAATGAGACGATTCTACCAGTCGAGAGATGGTTGGAAGAGCGAATTCTGGTGTTCCAAAAAATGCGATCCTCACCATTGTCCCTTACGTTTAAGTTTGTCCATTCGTCGCATAATTACACTTCGTTTGATGCCTTTTAGTCGGTCGATAAACAGTCGTCCGTCAAGATGATCTATCTCATGTTGAAGGGCTCTGGCCAGCAAGTCGCCACCTTCAACCTGCAGTTCTTTACCTTGGCGGTCAAGTCCTGCTACAACTATTCGTGAGGGTCGGGTAACGGTTGCCGTGAACCCGGGTAAGCTAAGACACCCCTCCTCCTCTAATTGCGCACCGTCGTATTCGATCACTCTAGGATTAATGACCACGTAAACTTTAGAGGATTGTTCTCCTCCAGATAAATCGATCACAAAAATCCTGAGTCCAACGCCAATTTGAGGCGCAGCCAGCCCAATCCCTTGGGCTGCATACATCGACTCAATCATGTCATCGATAAGAGTTTGAATATCAGAAGTTATATGTTCAACAAGTTCTGCAGGCCGATGGAGCGTGACGTTACCGTGCTTTACGATAGGCCGAAGCATCTGAGGTTACCAGCCTATGAACTAGTTGTTGGATTCGTCCGATCCAGTCGCCACTTCGACGAAAGAATCTGTATTTCCAAAATGCTTGGATAGTTCGGCGATAGAGTCACCACCAAATTTCTCCATGAAAGCGCCAGCCAAAACCAAGCTAACGACAGCTTCAGCGACTACAGCTGCTGCTGGCACGGCACAAACATCGCTTCGTTCAACGGTAGCTTCTGCCTCTGTCATGGTCGAGAGGTCTACGGACCTGAGAGGCTTCATCAATGTTGAGATAGGTTTCATGCAGGCTGAAAGGCGAATTTCTTCACCATTGCTCACTCCTCCTTCGAGCCCTCCCGCATTATTGGTTGGACGACTGATTCCCAAAGGTTCTTTGTTGCCGGCTTTGGCAGTAGGACTCAGCACTATTTCGTCGTGGACTTGTGATCCCAATAACTCCGCTACTGCAGGGCCTCGCCCGATGCCGACTGATTTGATTGCAGGGATAGACATTAAAGCTTGGGCAAAACGTCCATCTAATTTTCGATCCCATTGCACATAGCTACCGAGTCCAACTGGAACTCCACGAACGATTACCTCGAAAGTGCCCCCCACGGTGTCTCCAGCCGCTCGAGCTTTATCAATAGTGGCAGTCATCTGCTTTTCGAGTTCAGAGTCGACGCATCGAAGAGGTGAATCAGCCGGTAATGACTGTGCTTGTTCGAAAGTTACGGCCAATGGGTCGTTTAGAGATAAACCGCCGATGCTAGTAACGTGACTGATAATTTCGGTTCCGAAAT
>Ga0066372_10000701_pt1 | contig 12792 bp, 9 predicted proteins | sample Knorr_S15_td_250_FD_77011 | JGI IMG/M metagenome (GOLD analysis project Ga0066372, IMG submission 77011) | Marine microbial communities from Southern Atlantic Ocean transect - Knorr_S15_td_250_ad_251m_LV_A | ecosystem: Environmental > Aquatic > Marine > Oceanic | place: Southern Atlantic ocean... | reverse complement strand
TTTTTTCACCAAAAACAGTAGCCAAAAGTGGTTGAAAAGGAAGTGTTGTTTTATATTTTTTGGGTTTTCTTAAGAAACTCATGAATGCGGCTGCTACAATTATTCCCGGAGTTAGCGTTAGTAACCAAATCGTGCATATTACGGCTAAAGATTGAATGGATGGAATTGCAACAAGCGCCAAGACAGTAAAACCTGCTGCGTCGGTTATTATCGCTGCTGTGCTCGGAAATAACAACCTTTTCAACCCTATTCTCACAGCCTCTTTCATTTTATTACCTTCATCTAATTCATCAAAGACTCGAGAGACAAATTGAACTGAATGTGACAATACAGTGGCAAATACAAAAAATGGTAATAGCAGTAATAATGGATCCATATTGTAACCCGTGTAACCAATTACACCGAACCCAAGTACTGTTACTGAAAAAGCAACGACCATTGGTACTACAACACCCACCCAAGTACTAAAAAACAAATAAAGAATAATCGAGATAACTAAAACTGAAACTGCGAAAATTAAGATCATTTTTGGCAGTTCATTTTTCACTTCACCCAGTAAGATAGGTCGGCCAACGATAGATAATTTTATGGTACCGTCTTCATATTCGGCGCGTATGTTTTCGACAAAATCCACTAACGCGGCTGTATCTACATCCTCCTTGAACTCTGAAACAATCATCAAGGACTTTTCATCCAGTGAAATTAAATACCCGCTGAATTGTCCGTGTATCAGCAATTTGAATTTCTCCATTTCGGTGTCATTTTTAGGAAGATTTGGCCACATTATTGGATTCACTACAATTTGGCCTTGTGCACCAGAAACGGCACGGGTTTTCCTTAGATTAACAGCTTCAAATAGCGCTTTTCGATTTGCATCATGAAAGTAAAAAGAATCTGAAATCTTTTTATATTTTTCCAAAAACTCTTTGTCGTAAACTGTACCGTTTTTATTTTCTACCATTACGAGAACAGTGTTTACGCCACCGAATTTATCACTGAATTCTTTATACAATATAACATTTTCATGCTTCGAAGGCAGCATCTCATTTAACGATACGCGTAGTGTTAATCCTGTGATGGCAAAATAACCGGCTATTGATGTAATAACGGTAGCAAGAATTAGTATAATCATACGATATTGAATGACCAAATTTACAATTGCTTTAACCATACCAAAACCTATTTACATAAGTATGGTTATTGAAAGTGTTATCAAATATATCAATTCTTAGAGTTACCATTTGACCAACCCAATAATTTCTGCGGATGTTGTATCAAAGGTAACAGCCAATCCACCAGCCCCTACCAATACATATTTTGATTCCGAAATAGGTGTTGCACCCATGAAATAAAGATAATCACGATCAGGGAGGTCGATTTTAAATTTGTTCAATGCGCCCCCATTTTTAATCGTAAGAATATTTGCAAGACCTACCACAATACCCTCGCCATTCTTATTAGTTACAATATCGAAGAAATGCTTATTTACGTCTGAATTTAAGAGTTCGACACGTACTGGTTCACCATCCTCAGGAAGGGTGGACATATCAATTTTTTCGGAATTAACTTGTACTACAATACCGTTGAGCCCCACAGCAAGTATAGAACTACCAACTTGTTCAATCTCAGTGAAAGTAGCTTTGATGTCAGGGGACGAGATAATCGTCCAAGTTTTACCGGCGTCGACAGTTTCAGCAATTACGCCAAATTCTCCAGCTAACATAGCTTTGCTTTCACTCAAAACAGTCAAACCATTTAATCGAGGCAAGTCACGACCTGTAAAATTATTCAAGAATTGATTAGTCCAAGTTTCACCACCGTCATTAGTATGGAGAATAGTTCCCTCATGACCAACAGCCCAACCTACACTGTTATCTAGAAATTTAATATTTCGCAAATTTATCTGGTTATCTGCTGAGTAACGAGTCTTCCAAGTACTACCACCATCCTTGCTACTCATAATTTTACCACGATGCGTTACCAACCATCCATCATTTTTGTTTAAGAATTGAATGCGTCGAATTAGGTCGGTGTTAGGTAGAGAAATATGAGTCCAATTTGCTCCTCCATCTATTGTTTTTAAAATAGTACCGTAATACCCAGCTACCCATCCATATGACTTGCCAACAAAATCGACACTAAATAAATTGTCAGGAACAAAACGAATGCGATCATCTTCATAATTAGTAATATTCGACTGAGATACTCTTGACACAAGCTTTGATTTACTTTGATCCTCATTAGACATCCAAACCATTAAAGGAATTGTGATGACTAAACCTAAAAAAAGTAAAAACAGAAACTTATAGAAATATGATTTCATTAAATTCAACTTAATATTAAAAAATAATTATATAATAAATTATTATGTAATTATATAATAATAGTTACACAAACATATAATAACTATTGCATAAACATATAATAAAAGATAGATTGATTAAGATATTGAGTAATAAGATTTAAGGTTAACAGTATTAACGATGATTCCAGGATTAATGCAAAAAAAGCAGTTTAATGTGATTGACATCTTACAGCATGCTGCAACTTGGCATGGTGATGTAGAGGTGGTCACAAATTCAGTTGAGGGTGGGGTGCATCGTATTGGATACGCAAAACTCTACGATCGAACCTCACAACTCGCTAATGCTTTACAACGTCTGGGTGTAAACTCTGGGGACCGCATTGGCACAATGGCATGGAATACCTGGCGCCATTTGGAATGCTGGTATGGACTGAGTGGCATTGGCGCAATCTGTCATACTTTGAATCCCCGTCTTTTTCCTGACCAAATCGAGTATATCGTTAATCACGCCCAAAACCGTTTTATTTTTGTCGACACTAGTTTCATCTCCGTAATTGTCAATGTTCTTGACAAGTTACCAACGCTCGAAGGTCTAGTTGTGATGACGGATAAAGAAAATATGACAGATGATATGCGCAAGATCGGAATACCAGTTTATTGTTATGAAGAGTTATTGGAGACTGAAGACAATACTTTTGTTTGGCCTTTGCTCGATAAGGATACAGCTTCTTCTTTGTGCTACACATCAGGTACGACAGGTAACCCTAAGGGCGTACTTTATTCGCATGAATTTAACCTTAATCATTCAATGATATCTGCCCATGGAGATGTATTTGATCTTAGTGCCAAAGACTCCTTTCTCTTGATTGTTCCAATGTTCCATGCCAATGGTTGGGGACTACCCCTCAGTGTTCCAATGGTGGGCGGCAAGTTAGTTCTACCAGGGCCATTCATGGACGGTAAAAGTCTTTATGACTTTATTAAGGTTGAGAAATGCAACAAAACTTGTGCTGTTCCAACTGTTATGACCATCTTAATCGACCATTTGGATTCTAACAATCTGCAAATTCCCAGCATGAATGAAATCTATATTGGAGGCTCTGCAGTTCCTCAATCGATGATCGAGGGTTTTGAGGTTAGATATAATGTGGATGTGAATCACGGATGGGGAATGACCGAGACAGTTGTTGGCACGTTTAATTGTCATTTGCCTTTTATGGATGAGTTAAATTTTGAGCAGCGAATGAAAGTACGGTGCAAGCAAGGGCGTCCACCTTTTGGAATGGAGATGAAAATCGTGGATAACGAAGGCAATTCTCTTCCGCATGATGGCGTAGCATTCGGCAAATTGATGGTGCGAGGCCCTAGGGTTATAGAACGTTATTATAAGGCGAAAGAAAGTGCTCTTGATAAAGATGGTTGGTTCGATACAGGCGATGTGTCAACTATTGATAAATACGGATTTATGCAAATTACTGATCGTACCAAGGATATTATCAAATCTGGCGGTGAATGGATTTCCTCGGTTGATATTGAAAATACAGCTGTTGGACATCCTGAAGTGCAAATTGCTGCCTGCCTTGGTGTTAAGCATATGAAATGGGAGGAAAGACCTTTATTAATTGTAGTCAAGAAAGAGGGTTGTGACCCGAGTAAGTCCAGCATATTAGATATCATTAGTAGTGAGCACGCGAAATGGCAACTACCTGATGATGTTGTATTTATCGATGAAATGCCACTGACTGCAACCGGAAAAATAGATAAAAAACCTTTACGAATAAAATACGAAGATTTCTTAATAGGGGGATGAAGATATGGTTCACAACGATGATTTGATTAATAATAAAGATCTTTTTGACACACTTCGTCAACAACCTAAACTTGCATGGCCCACAATTATTATGTTTATTCTATGCATTGGATTTATCCTTATATCAACTTGGGCAGCAATTAACGGATATATATCATATTTAGCGGCATGTTTGATAACCGGAACGACTGGGTATTTCTTGTTTTCACCCATGCATGACGCTATTCATTCTTCTGTTGGACACAGTAAAGCACTTAATACTTTGGTTGGGCGTATCTCTTTTTTCTACTATTCTACATTTGTAGCGTTTGAGTTAATGCGTTTTATCCATTTTCGTCATCACCGCAATGCGAATGGTCCCGGAGATGAGGCCGATCATATTATACAAAGCGGGCCAGCTTGGTTTCGTCCCATTAAATGGGCTTTTTTAGATTATATATACGGCTGGAAGTATTTAGGGTATTGGAAAACGCGCCCAAAATCAGAAAAACAAAACATTATTATGATGCTTCTTTTAACAATAGTTTTGTGGACCTTGTTAATCATCAATGGCTACTTAATAGAATTACTCATGTTATGGATAATTCCACAACGCATTTCTTTCTTTCTTCTTTCGTTTGTTTTTGTCTACCTGCCCCATCTACCAAATGAAGTATCTGAACAGGAAGATGTTTATAGATCCACTAGCAATCGTGTGGGTATGGAATGGTTACTTTCACCGCTGATGGGATATCAAAACTATCACCTTGTGCACCATCTTTATCCTGATGTTCCCTTCTATCGTATGGTGAAAATCTGGAATTCTAGATTAGATGAACATCTTTCACATGATCCCGCTACTGTTTCCCCTCTAGGTCTTTATCCACGACCCGCTAAGGTGGAAAGAAACGACAATACTCATGAACAATCATCCACAATAGGAGATACGAAATGACCATTTCAAATTCGATAAAGATTGGTCGGAAATTATTGAATATAAAATTAACAAGAAAGAGGAAATTCAAATGAATTATACAACTTCAAAACTATCCACTCAAACCGCTAGTGGTTTTAAAAAACTTATAACTGTAGCCTCGGTCTCCTTGGCTGCATTGTTTGTCGTAATTCCGACCAATGCAGAAGAATTTTGGGTTGGAGGGCGCATAAAGGCGGGTACAGGTATCTATTTTGACAGGCTTAATGACTCGTCTGTCGGATGGGGACCTTCACAGTACGTCGTAGAATTGCAGGCCGAGTGGTCTCCCAATGATAACATAACTGTAATTGGTGATATCTGGCTGAGAGGGGACAGGTTTTACGATCTGGATAATGGTAAATTTAGAGCACCAGCATTTCCAAACTTCACATCTCCTCAGAGCGCCTTTCTGGATCGGTTTGATATGTCGACTTCAAGCGATGGATCACTTGTATTGCCAGATGCTTTCGGAGCGTCAGGTAAGGAGCTTGAACTTTTAGATGATTTTGATGATGAAATGATCCGTGAATTATCAATAAGGTTTACGAACGACGAGGGTTCGTTTTCTGTGAAACTCGGAAAATTTCAACGGGGGTGGGGACAGGCAGACGGTCTTAGGTTATTAGACATTCTCAATGCCCAAGATCTACGTCAAAGGACTCTTTTGGCTGATACCGATGAAATTAGAATACCTGCTTGGACTGTAGCCGTTACCGCTGAATTATCAAATAATCTTTCACTGGAGCTCATTTATATACCCGAAGTTCGCCATTCAGAATTCGTGATCAATAACCCGACACCAAATAGTAAAAAGTCAGGTGGTGGTTTTGGATTCCCTTTCCCGCGACTTATTGAGGGTCAATCTGGATTTGGGATGCCTTTGCTCGGTGCTCGCACCACAAACCGTGAAGTGAAAGAATGGGATAATGAAGAAATAGCCGCTCGATTAAAATTTGATGCATTTGGCGGTGAAGCAACACTGAATGTGTTCTACGGTTATCAAGACTTACCAGTTGTCGAACTCACGGGTTCTACTCTTCATATAGGGTCATTTATTAACGATCCGGCAGCTTCAGTTGCAAATGTACCGCTTGGTCTCCCTATGACCATAGGCGCCATTCATGCACCAGGTATGTATGTTGATTTCATACAATCTCTTGCAAATGGAACAGCTGCACCAGGGACTTTTCCGTTAATTCCATTTGGTTGTTTAGATATTCTAAACCCAGGTGCCGGAGGGCTTCCTTGCTCCGTTACTGCGGATTTTGATTTAGATTATACACAGCGCCAAAAAACAGTTGGCTTTTCGTTTACTCGGGATTTGAGAGAGTTGAAGTTTGGACCCAAAAAAGTGTCACCGGTGCTTCGATTAGAAGTAACCTATGAAATTGACAAAGCGTTTAATCGTCAGGTTATAAAAGATCCTTTTATACCAGGACTAGTAGCGGTCGGTACACCAGCGCTAATTGGAACTAAAGAGGATACAATCACCCACCGTGATCAAATATCCACCCTAATTGGGTTAGATTACAATTTATGGTTATCTGGTTGGGAAAATCAACGAAGTTCAATTTTCATGACCTCGCAATTTTTTAATATTCATACTAAGGATCATGAAAATTTAATGTTTCAAGCACCGTATGCATTTCTAGATGTTGAAGAAAACCAACAATATTTTACACAAACTTATTCATTCGGATTGTTGAACGATATAGTAATCCTTGACGGACTAGCCGTTTGGGACCTCAGCAAAGGTGGATTTGCTTATCGGCAAAGAATAACTTTCTCGACTTTGGGCAACAAAGTAATTCCAAGAATTGAGATAGGAACATTTTCTGGTAGAGAAGAAGGTGGACTACTCGCTCTGTACAAGCAATCAGACTATGTTGAGTTTTCAATCACCTATCAATTTTAACCCCCTATGCCGGGCGCTAACGCCCGGCACCTAAATCTAAAGGAGAATACAGATGAAATTTTCTAAAATAAAAACATTGTTAATTTGCTTAACCATAGCGGTTTTAGGTTTGACAACCTTTAATGCGAAGGCTGGCGATGAATGGATTGATAACTGGAAATCTTTCGCGTCTGAAACTGGACTGCCTGAGCATGCTGCCTGGGTTGCTGCAATTGACAATGCAGAAGTAAGGGCGCTTGCTAGGGATTGGGAAGATTTCCGTGGATATACCGCATCGTCTTTATTAGCGAAAGAATCACACCCTGCTGAGTTGAAACCTGGTTTCATCATCACGAAAGAAAATATTGATTCATTGCCTTGGGTAAAAGACTACTTATCACAGTTTTGGATCGATCGTTTAACTTCTGATTGGTTACCGATCAAAGGTATTCGTATTGTTCCAACTACGCATTATTACATGCAAAGAGGTCGATTGGACGCAACTAAAGCGCTTGGACCAGATCCTTTTACAATTAACGAAAAAGGAGAGCTACGTGATAAGAATGGTGAGCATGGATTTTTAAGCGAAGCTGGCCTGCCATTTACCAACCCACAAAACGGTGAAGAACTCAACTGGCTTTTTAATGCTCATGGCGTTGGCACCGATGATTTGTTCTTTGATACAATAGATATGGCAGCGTGTAGTGGTACAAATGTACTCGAACGACTATATAAAGCGAATATTTTTTGGCGCCGCATGGCAGGACGCGTGAGTGCACCACCATTAGGGAATGTCGAAGGCTTCGAAGGCATAACAGAAGCAGGTGCATTGTTAATTAAATCTCCACGGGATGTTCGTGGTCTGGCGGGAGTAAGACTTCGGTTTGCTGATGCCGATAGAGATGATGATTTCAAGCTTTACATCCCATCGCTTAAACGTACGCGACAGCTCACGGGAACAAATGGTCAAGACCCTATTGCTCCAGGACTTGAACTCACTTGGGATGAATGGCGCTCAAATTGGTTTAAAACGGATCGACGTAAGTTTAAGTATACATTAATTAAGGAGACTACCATTCTTCACTCTCCTGAAGTCGGAAATGTCTACGATCCATACCGTATCGCCGATGATTCCTGTAGTTTGTCAGGGATTGTTGACATGGAACTGCGTCCGGTTTGGGTCTATGATATTACGGACCTTACAGAAACTTACCAATATTCTGTAAAACGTGTCCATGTGGATAAAGAGACTTATTATGCACAATACTTAGAAATGTTTGATAGAAATGGTGATTTATGGCGTGTCTGGGATGATTCACGTGATTGGGAACCAACAACTGGTAGGTTTATGTGGAGATCCGCTATAATTGCTAATGATAGAGACAAACGTGCATCCACTTTTGATGTAAACTCTGCATGGGAAAAGTTAGACACTATGACGAACGCTATCTTCAATATTGATCAATTGCGTGATCGTAGATAGCTGATTTTATTTATTTCTGATAAAGCCCGGTTTTTTTGCCGGGCTTTTAATATCTTTTTTTACAAAATCACGTTAAGACAGTTTAAAATTATATACTCACGGATTTTAGCTGTAGTGTAACGTAGTGGTCCCGTAGCTCAGCTGGATAGAGCAACGGATTTCTAATCCGTAGGTCGCAAGTTCGAATCTTGCCGGGATCACCACCTATTAATATCTTTGCCGTTATTGATTAAAAGTATCATTAGGTTGTGCAACAAAGTTCTCTACTTCTTTTTTGGAACACAGTCTGACAAACTTAATATGTGAGAAGGTAGAACTTTTGGATACAATTAAGTAATCCTTACGATTTCTAAAAAAAGTTTTAAGTGACCATAAAATTATAGAATCATAAGAAAAAAAAGCTCTCCGAAAAGTTTCTTTGTTTCCAGCCCACAAAAGCTGACCTTTAAAGATATATAATAAAGTTCTACGTAGAACTCGGTAAAGAACAAGGTGTAAAGGTAAATCTAGATATACCACCATCTGAACTCGCTTCCATTTGATGTGACGCGTTCTAGAATAGGTTCCGTCCAAAACCCAACCATCAGAGGATACGGCCTTTTGTACTTTGAGAAAGAATTCTGCGTCACTTAATTCAGTCCAGTTATCTTGCCAGCATAGCTCCTCTAATTCTATGTAAGGTAAATTTAGCTTTTTAGCTATTTGGCGTGACACAGTAGACTTTCCACTTCCACTTGTGCCTATTATGTTAATACGTTTTATATCTTGTTTCATTGTTTTGGTATTAACTTTTATAACAGAAATATTAATTATTCCAATTTAGCCATAAAGTGATAATTTAGGCTCTAATTCAAGTAAATCACCAGTTTTTAGACTAACGACCTACAGATTGTAAGTCTGTAGGTCATTAGTTTATATAAAAATACTATTATTATTTATATAGAACAATAATTTAAATCATAAATATAATGTATTTATTTAAGTCAGAGTAACAAAAAACTTTCAAACATGAGTAAAACAGACCATCATAGCAATCCACTGCTAGGTGGATAATAGGGAATATAATGAGTAACAAACCTTACATACTAATAACAGCTGATACTCATGCCGGGGGAAGTCATTCTCAGTATCGTGAATATCTTGATCCCAAATACCTTAATATGTTTGATGAATGGCGGGGTGGTTACAAGAATCCTTCTGAGGAACATTATGGGAAAAAAAAGAAGCGTAATTGGGATCTTGAAATTCGTACAGAAGACCAAAATAGTCAAGGTGTTGTCGGTGAGGTGGTTTTTCCAAATACTGTACCTCCTTTCTTTAAAAAAAGTATTGTAACATCACAACCTCCAAGTAGAGAAGAATATGAACTTTGTTTGGCTGGTATACGTGCACATAATCGTTGGCTTACGGATTTTTGTTCCGAGGATCCTATTCGTAGAGCGGGCATAGGTTTGATATTACCTAATAATCTTGATGAAGCTGTAAAAGATATTGAATCCATAGCTAAAGCTGGGTTAAGAGGGGGTGTTTTATTGCCGTTAATTCCACCAGATTGTGATTGGCTCTTGCCACTTTATGATCCAGCTTGGGATAAAGTTTTTGCCGCGATCCAAGATCACAATCTAGTGATTAATCAACATTCTGGGCAGGGTTCACCTGGTTATGGAGAAAGTCTAGTTGGTAAAGCATTGTGGATGTCGGAAGTAACATTTTACTGTCAAGCTGGTTTTCGTCACTTATTGATGAGTGGTGTATTTGAACGTTTTAGTAAACTGAAATATATTTTGACAGAATCTGGTTGTGCGTGGGTTTCTCCATTGTTAGCTCAATTAGATGGTATACATTTAGGCATACAATATGGTGCTATAGGTGAGATGCATTATGAAGGTGATTGGGTTTTAAAAGATTTACCAAGCGCATATGCAGAACGTAACTGTTGGTATGGAGCTAGTTTTCCTAGTAAAGCGGAATTAGATGGAATTAATAAAATAGGGGCTGAAAAGATTCTATGGGGTAATGACTATCCTCATTATGAGGGTACTTTTCCATACAATCTCGAATCTCTAAGATTAACTTTCTATGATGTACCTGAACGTGAAAGAAGAATGTTATTTGGTGAAAATGCCGCGAAACTTTATAATTTTGATTTGGAAAAATTAAGGTTGTCAGCTAATAAATATGGACCAACACCAGAACAAATAAATATACCCTTACCTCGCGAAGAAATACCAGTTGATGCGACTGGAATACTATTTCAAAACGCACGCTACTCTCAATCCGGTGAGGAATAAGAGTGGGTATACCTAAGGGCATAAATATAGTAGATACCATGATTGCTTTTCCAGCAGCAGATTTTTCACAATATGATTTTATACGCACTCAATTAAAAGATAATTCTACAGACTTAGATTTTCCGGTTGAGTATATGTTTAAAAATGTACCCAAGGAACTATATGGTAATAAGGATCCGATCTCAGTAACATTACATGAGATGGACCGATACGATATTGAAATCGGTCTAATTGGTGTAGAGGGTGATATTAGTCATAAAGCCTTAAAAAATCACTCAGATCGTTTTATATCTCAAGGAAGTGTTGATCCCAACAAAGGTGAAGAGGGTATTCGTGGCATGGTACGCCAATACGAAGAGTTTGGAGTGTGTTCTTTTGGTGCTTTCAATGCAGGTTTTAACCCTCAAGTCGCTATAGATGATGAGCTTATGTATCCTATATATTCCAAATGTGTTGAACTTGATTTACCAATCTTTTCTTGCGCAGGGATACCTGGTCCACGACTTCCTATGTGGCCACAACATGTAGAGCGTATTGATAAAGTTATGTTTGATTTTCCCGATCTTGTTTTTGTTACTCGTCATGGATGTGAGCCCTGGGTTGAACTTGCTGTAAAACTGATGCTTAAATGGCCTAACCTATATTATTCTACATCAGCTTTTGCTCCTAAATATTATCCTAAGTCAATTATTGACTACGCTAATACTAGGGGCGCTGACAAGATTATTTATGCAGGTTACTTTCCAATAGGACTTTCTCTTGAAAGAATAATGACAGATATGCAAGAGGTTGACCTCAAAGAAAAAGTGTGGCCAAATTTCTTAAGTGACAACGCACGTAAGATCCTCAAATTAAAAAAATAGATAAACTCATTAATTAATATAAACAAGTTATTTTAAATTGCTGGAGGAAACAGAACTAATTTAATAGGAGAAAGAAATGAACAATAAGTATCTTAATGAAAAAATTATATTATCAAATTATCCTGTAGGTTTATCAAAAAAAGATGATTTCTCAGTTGTTACTGAAGAAATAGATCCGTTAAATGATAATGACATTCTTATTAAGACCAAATATGTAGGAATTGATGCTGCTTTAAGACTTCTTTTGCGTGATAGTGATGATTTTTTATTTAGAGTTAAAAAAGATGATCTTATTCGCGGCAGTATTGTTGGTGAGGTAATTGAATCAAAAAATCCTAAATTTTCCGAGGGAGATTATGTTCTTGGATCTCTTGGTGTACAAAAATACTGTGTAAGCACTGGGGAGGATATCGAAAAATGTGATCTAAGCTTAGCCAAACCAGAATTTTGGCTTAGTGGTATGGGTATACCAGGACTAACGGCTTATTTTTCTCTATTGGATGTTTGTAAACCTTCTCCAGATAAGAATGTTCTTATTACTGGGGCTGCAGGAGCCGTAGGTAGTATCGCTGGTCAAATTGCAAAATTAGCTGGCTCAAAAGTTATTGGAACAACGAGTAGTGATGAAAAGTGTAAATGGCTAATTGAAGAACTTGGATATGATTATGCAATAAATTATAAGAATAATGATTGGTTTGAAAAATTATCTTCTGTCTCTGATAAACGGTTAGATATAATTTTCGATAATACTGGCGGTCATGTAATGGATGAAAGTCTTAAAATTATTGGGATGAAAGGCATTGTTTTGCTTTGTGGTTCTACTTCTCAGTATTCTGAAAATGAAATTAAAGGACCTAACAATTATATTTGGTTAGGAACTATGCGTGCACGTTTACAAGGGTTTGTAATTTTTGATTATGAAGATAGATATGAAGAAGCTAGAATAAATTTATCAAAATGGCTAAATGAAGAAAAGTTAAAAATGCCAACTCATTTAGTAGAAGGAGATATAGATAAATTTCCAGAAATTTTTGAAGATCTTTATAAGGGAAAAAATTATGGAAAATTTGTATTAAAATTAAAGGATTAAGGTACTTATGAAATGAAAGCAGCTGTATTTAACGAGCCCGGAAAACCTCTTTCAATTGAAGATTATAAAGATCCGAAGTGTGGTAATAATGAACTAATTCT
>Ga0066372_10000700_pt1 | contig 12826 bp, 10 predicted proteins | sample Knorr_S15_td_250_FD_77011 | JGI IMG/M metagenome (GOLD analysis project Ga0066372, IMG submission 77011) | Marine microbial communities from Southern Atlantic Ocean transect - Knorr_S15_td_250_ad_251m_LV_A | ecosystem: Environmental > Aquatic > Marine > Oceanic | place: Southern Atlantic ocean... | reverse complement strand
CGCGACTGGCGCGAAGAGTCGCAGAGAGAAGTGTTACTATCTCTCTACGCGATTCGCTACCCAGACACTTTACTAATAGAGAGTTTGACAGAAAGAGTACGCTCCGACATACGCAGGCTCTCTGCCTACTTGCACTTCACCCACCATACTTATTCAATCTGGGACGAGAGCACCCGCAAGGGGCTGTCGAAACTCGGAATCGAGATTCCTTCAGTCGAACATGCTGACCCGTTCGTATACGGAGCATACGTGACTGCAATCGAGCTGCTAAAGGACGTGGCACCATTCACATGCTTCCTTGAGCATGATGTTCCTCGGCAAAGGCTCTTCCAAGCCGCTCTCGCTGCCTACGGACGCGAAGCGTGAGCACGGCTTATTGCCGCCCCTCCACTCCGCTGACGTATGGAGATTAGTAAGGTGACAGTCGTTGGGGCCGGCACGATGGGGGCAGGAATAGCTCAGGTCTGTGCTCAGACTGGGTGGATGACTAGCCTGTTCGATGCGTTTCCCGAAGCTCTTGAGCGAGGTTTTGGTTCAATCGAAGCGTTCTGGGACAAGGGCATCAAGCGTGGTAAGACCACTCCCGAACAGAAGGCTGGTTGGTCTGCCAATCTCATCTCAACAGATGACCTATCGGAGGCCGTGCATGGAGCAGACTTTGTGATCGAGGCTATTCCCGAAAAAATGGAACTCAAGAGATCTGTGTTCCAGGAGTTAGAGAGTTTGGCTCCAAGTCATGCTATCTTAGCTACTAACACGTCCAGCCTGCCGATATCTGAGATAGCAGCAGTCACCGGTTGCCCGGAAAGAGTCATCGGAATGCACTTCTTCAATCCAGTCCCGTTGATGTCGTTGCTAGAGATAGTACGGCATAACTCCGTCTCCGATGAAACCGTCTCAGCTGCCGAGTTCATCGGTGAGTCGATGGGGAAGACCACTATACTGGTTCGCGATGTCCCTGGCTTCGCAACCAGCCGCTTGGGAGTGGTGCTCGGCAACGAGGCGATTAGAATGCTGGCTGAGGGAGTAGCCTCGGCCAGTGACATCGATACGGCCATGCGATTAGGTTATCGTCACCCGATGGGTCCTCTCGAGCTCTCGGACTTGGTGGGTCTGGATGTGCGCAGAGACATACTCAACAGCCTAGCCGACGCCTTCCAGGATGATTCCTACAGACCCCATCCGATGCTCGATAGCCTAGTTGAAACTGGCGACTTCGGTAAGAAAACCGGTAAAGGAATCTATGATTGGACCAGTGGTGAGAAGGTCGAGCGGTGACTACGGCCAAATACCCTCAAAGGTGCAAGAACCATTGCATGTGTCACTGATGACCCCGGTGTCCAGGAAGTCGAAGGCTATCGTGTAAGCTTCCGGCTGAGGAATGACTTGCCCATGTGCATGAGAGTGGTATTCCGATGATCCGGCTTGGTTTCCTGTGGGAACGGCCGGGAAATTGCCGTCGAAGTACACAACTCCTGAGCCCGTGATTGGACCACTTACCACGTCGACTCCCCACGGGTGCCATGCTGATGACTCTAAATTTTGGATCCCGGCCGTTCTCACGGCCCTATCACAACTCAGGGTCGTAACTTGGTGGTCGTTCATCGAGGTGATGTATGCCATCTCGAATGGCTGAATCATTCCTTCCAGACCATTCTCGTGGAATGGCAGGAAGGTTTCAGCATCAGTTGAGTCCCAGATGGATTGCAACGTGGCTATCAGGATTCCCCTGTTGTTTCTGGATGGGTACGCGACGCTCTCTGTGAACAGAATTTCGAAAGTAGTATAGTGGGTTGACCTCTCTATCTGGTGGGTGAATGAGGAGCCGCCAACCCATAGCACACCGCGGTCTACCTCGGGAACCATACTCAACAACGCAGGTCCGCGCAGACCCCCGAATGAGACGCCCCAATAGTTCACATCGGAGACATCGACCAGATTAGTGTCTCCCTCGTGGAACTCCGGGATGTCCGCGCAGACTCCTGTGAATGTTCGCATCATGGCTAAGTTGTTGACGATTGACTGCATGTGTCGCTCTTGTTGGTGCTGGAAGTACTCGACGTTGATTAAGGAGAATGTAAGAGCCTCGTAATCGCCATCGGAGCTCCATCCCTTCCAGTCGGTACCGATCATCACTCTTCCAGTCATGTTCGCAAACACCCTGTTGCTCTTCGCCATACCGTCTCCATCACCCATGAATCCATGACCTAGTATGGTCATCAATCCAGAGCGGTCCTCGTCGGAGAGAATCTGCGGGATGAGGATGGTAAAGACCACTTCCCTGAATTCTATGAACACGGGGGAACCGCTCGAATCTCTGCGCATCGCTGAAGGTGGGTAGTCAGACTCCATGTACTGAGGAGTGGTGAATGTTCCCATAATGAGTCGGTAAGTGGTGTTGTCTTCCCCGTAGTTCTCCACGACCTCAGTGACGTTGCAACCTAAGCCATCTTCTCCGAGCCTCTCGGATGCGTCATCGCGCATGGCTATCATATCCTGCAGAATGGAGGACGTCGAGGCAGTGTGGAAGTACCATGCAGCCTGTAGGGTAGACCTTTGGACTCCCGCTGTCTCAAGGGCCACGAATAGGGTCTCGTATTGGGGGCGCTGGGCCTCAATCTGCGGGGAGTCTGTCGAGAGGCCTTGCCTGAGAGAAACGAAGGCATCGGAGCCCTCAATGGAATTACCAGTGGCATCGACTAGATTGCGATATGCGACCCCGTAGGATGCAGCGTGGTCGAGTCCACGTACAGTGCGGACGTATACGAAAGTCGGTTCGTCATCCTGACTGCGCAGGTCGATCTCAACCCAGTGGGGCAGCCGCTCGCCGGTGTCGAGGTTGATTAGCACGGTTTCGTGATCTGGATCCAGTGAGTCGCTGATGTTGTACTGGTCGGCTAGGCCCGATACATCGGGGGTCGACTCGAATGTTGTGAAAATCTGGGTTGAGGGGCTGTATCCGTCCATCCTGTTTACCATCTGGAACGCATCGGTCGGGCCTGAACCCGAATCCGGAATCGCCTCTCCGGGAATATGAAGCCTGAAACCAGTGGCCGTGGTTTCATCATCTACGAGGAAAGCAGGTGCCGGGAAAGGCAGCATGCAATGATGGGGGTTGACGTCGTCACAGAACTCGGACTGAGAGGTTAGTCTCACTTGGGGTACCGGCTCCTCCGGTTCCAGTTCCAGAAAAACGCACGAAGAGTCGGAAACTGTAGCGTCTGGGTTGTAGTTTTCCGCACCAGGTTCTGTACATCCGGAGACTTCCTCAGGTTCATGAATTGTATCTCCGGAGCATCCGGAAAGCATCATAGAAATCACGAGTAATATCGCTATTCTGGTTCTGGCGTGGCCACTCATCGGCCACCTGAGGCTCTCAGTGGTTATCAATTTCCCGTCCCGAAGTAAGCATCATGTGAAAACGGTGAACTCCAGTCTCCCTAGATGGAGAGTAGCGACCACGATCGTATGATCCGGAGCTCACACCCCTCTGCGTAGCCTCGACGATTTCCTGGTCCTCGGCCTCCACCTTGTCCAAATCCCCTCCAGCCCCCCTTCCCAGAGTAGAAAGATCGCCCACAAAGCCATGGTAGGTAATTCTAGTTCTGTCCACGGAGAGAGGAGTCACTATGTTGACTGACAGTCCCCATGGGTAGAAGTTTAGCATCAACCCCGGAAATATCCAGTAGTAGTATGCTGCCACCCTCTTTCCGAAGTCGGGTGACGAATCGGGCAGGTCGAACGAAATCTCATTCTCACTGGCGATGCCAATCTGCAGAACCCCTCCATCGAAAAGCTCAGTTCTGTAGCTATCATAGTCCAAGGAACCATGCAAATCCTTGTGGACAAATGGAATGTGGAAACCCTCCAAATAATTGTCGACATAAAGTGCCCAGTTAGCATCGATTTCGTAGCTTCGATGGCGTGACGGGTCATGCTCGAACGACTCTATGGGCATCCAAGCGAGCCTGTTATTCAGCTCGTCGAGAAATGCTTCGAAGCCTGACGGCTTGGTGCCTGTGAAAATAATCCCCTTCCACTTGAGAGTTGGGAATTGCTCTAAGTCATCAGAAGGGCTTGGGAAGCCAACTACCCCTTCGAATTCAGGCATGCCCCTGAAGCGACCGTCTAATCCGAATGTTCGTCCGTGGTATGGGCACTGTAGAGTCTGAGTGGAGCAGTGCTTGTCTACGATTATCATGCCCCTATGGGTGCAAACGTTGGAGACGCATCGAACCTCGTCGTCGGCAGTAATCATCATCGGCTCACCTATCAAGTGCTCCATGTGGTTCAAGGGGAGGATGTTAGACTCTGATAGCTGGCTCTGGTGGCACGCGAAGTGCCAATAATGCGCGAATCTCCGCTTCACCTCTAAGAACGTGGTATCGTCCGTGTAATACGCAGAAGGGAGGGTTTCGGCCTTCCTGATGTCTTGGTCGATGATGGTTGACAAGGTGAACGCCCGGTTAGCCCTCTATGCATTCCGCTGTAGCCATTTCGACGCTGGACATGTGGGTTGAGAAACGTAGTACTCGATCTTTGTTGACTCCAAGATCCGATATTCCCAACCTAGACTCAGAGTAGACATGCAACACCGTATCGCCTTGATCGCAGAAGCCCTTGACAACGAAATCGTCCGGGAAACGCCACAATAGGCTCCTAAAGACTGAATGGGTGTGCTCAGGCCACTCCCCGAGCACGTTTGTCCTCGGCTCGGAATCAATCCAAGCCCCAGTTTCTGCCATCACCGTGTCGAGGTTAGATTCGAAGCGAAGTTCGGTAAGGCCACCGCTCCGATGAGAGTCAGGGCCTATCATCGCGCAATCCATGGATTCTTCGAGGCATGACTCGGGGAACTCATCTGGTTCTATCAACTCGTCCGATGCGAGGATCTGTATGGCTAATACAGCGAACAGGTAGACTGCCACAACTACGCCTGCGAACGCAACCACACGTCTACGGTCACTCATGACTCACCTTCGGCAACTATTACCCTTGCAGCTCTTAGAACTCGATCATGGATCCGGTATCCCTGTTCTATGACCTCAATGACGCTGCCGGGTTCAGTCCCCTCTTGGCAGGGAACAGTGGCCATTGCCTCCATGCAAGTAGGGTCGAAGGTCAATCCTAGAGCCTCTATCTGAACTACGCCCTCTGCCTCGAGTGCTGATCTAAGTCCGCTAAGAGTCAATCTAACGCCTTCAATCACTGATTCAGTGCCATTGTCTCCCTCGGCTGCGTCGAGTGCTTTGCTGAGTCCGTCTATGGCTGTAATCAGCCTCCTCGCAAGTGATGCTGTGCCATACCTCAATGCCTCAGAACGATCTTTTGCGGCTCTCTGACGGGCATTGGCTGTCTCGGCCTTAGCATACTGGAGTTCCTTCTCCAATTCCTCCAATCGTACCTCCAAGTCTGCCTCCTCTTCGGCAACTTCCTCGGGGACGTCGTCCGAGCCCTCTTCCGTCATGAACTCGGGTCCGAATCGTCACTCATGAATCCAATGGTAAGAGTCAATCCGAGTAGAAGTATTCGCCGGCCGCCTTCTGTTCGCGGTCCTTCCTGCTTGACGGCTTGTTGATTCGGGGGCGATGCGATTCTACGTCTCGACGGAATGAGACATCGACGTCGGAGAGGAAGAGGTTCATTCCCTTGCGCAGTGTGAGCGGTCCCACGGCATGACCATTCTTGCCGCCCTCGCCTTGGAATACTAGAAGTGAGTCACTGACTATGTCGATGAAGTAGGTGTCGTGGTCAATCACCATCGCGGCCTTCTCATTGCTCTCCATGGTTCTCCTGATTGCCTTAGCGGCCTCCATCCTTGCGTTAGCGTCTAGGAATGCGCTTGGCTCGTCGAAGAGGTACAGATCAGCCTCCTTACCTAGGCAAATCGCGATGCTAACGGCCTGCATCTCGCCTCCTGAGAGTTTTTTGGCCTTGAGTTCGAGAAGTTGGTCTATCTGCAGAGCCCTAATCACCTGCGTGTGGAACTCGCCGGACCTCCAAGAAAGGCCTATCTCACTGTCAAGCCATTCCATTACCGTACCCGTGAACTCGGTGCTAACGTGCTGTGGCTTGTAAGAAATCTCTGAGTCCATAGTGCACCACCCCTGGTCAGGCTCAATCTCCCCCGCGAACATCCGAGCCAATGTCGTCTTGCCCGTTGAGTTAGCTCCTACCACTCCAACAACCTCCGCAGATCTAATCTGCCCCTCGCCGGTGGTTAGGTGAAATTCACCCAGGGTCTTCTCCATGTCGCCCCAGCGAAGCATCACCTGGCCCATCTCCTCGCCCCTGACGCGGCCCTTGAGGAACTGTATCGGTTTGTCTCGGATACGTATGTTCTCCTCAGGCAAGAAGCCATCGAGATAGGTGTTGATTGCGGTTCTGGTCGACCTCGCGGGAGTGAAGATGCCGTACGCAGCGCGCTCCCCGTAGACGATATGAATGAGGTCGCAGAGAACATCTAGGATAGCGAGGTCGTGCTCGACCACGATTGCTCGCTTGCCCCTGTCTACGAGTTTCTGGACAATGCGTACCATTCGCATCCTCTCGTGGATGTCGAGGTAGGAGGAGGGTTCGTCGAAGAAGTAGACGTCGGCCTCCTTGAGTAATGTTGCACAGATAGCGACCCTCTGTAGTTCACCTCCCGATAACGACTGGAGGTCGCGCTCGAGAATGTGCTCGATGTTTAGCGCGTTAGCGAATGATGTCATTTCGCCCCGCTCGTCTACTCGGTCCAGTAGTTCTCTGACGAGGCCGTCGAAGATATTGGGCAACTTGTCCACGTACTGCGGCTTAACGGCCACTGTAGCCATCTGCTCGGAGATCAGTTGCAGGTAGTCCCTCAGCTCGCCTCTGGGGAAAGAGGTGAGAATATCTTCCCATTCCTTGGGACCGGTTATCCAGTCGCCGAGATTCGGTCTGGTGGAACCAGAAAGGAGATTGATTGCAGTCGATTTACCCATGCCGTTGGGCCCCAGAATACCCACGACTTTCTCCTCTCTGGGCGTTGGCAAGCGGAACAGTCTGAATCCGTTCTCACCGTAACGATGTGTCATCTCGCCTTCGAGCTCGCTGGGGAGATTTGTGATAATCAGAGCATCGAAAGGACACTTGTTGACGCATATGCCGCACCCTATGCAAAGGGATTCGGACACGATTGGTTTGCCAGAATCATCGTCAAAGACGATGCATTCGATACCATTTCGTACCGGGGGGCAGAATGCCCAGCATTCAGAATTACACTTCTTTGGCTGGCATCGATCCTCGAGAAGCACCGCCACCCTCATGCTACTGTCCCCCTGCTTTACTCTCAATACATCTTCCATGCGGCTGCCATAGGCGGCCGCATTTTCGCTCAGAGGCCAATGAACCTGAACCTCACATACACATAGGCTGCGAGGAACATCTTCTCGGGCTTTGAAAGTTGAACCCTCTCGGTGAAGACGTCTCCATCGCGCTTCATTATCTTCTTCATGATGGAACTGTAAAAAGATGTCATGGCAGCTGGAGAATAGCGAGAGGATTTGTCGAGGTGCGGTAGCAACTTGAACGAACGCTCCCTATAGAATTCTGCCCGTTCCATATATTCCTTAACAAATGGTGCCCAACCTGGGTGTTTCAGCAGCTCCTTTCCGCTCTTGATATCTTCCTCAGTAATGTCCCAGCGCGCTAGGTCCTCGATGGGCAGGTAAATTCTATCTCGTTCTGCGTCCTCTTGGACGTCGCGAATGATGTTGATTAGTTGCATGTAGACTCCCCATGACTCTGCGAACTCCCGAGTTCGGGGATCGTCGTAACCGTAAATCTCAATGCAGACCAGTCCAACAGTGGATGCCACCCTGTAGCAGTAAGAGTAGAGTTCCTCGAAGGTAGGGTACCTGTTTCGGTGGAAGTCGTTCTCCATACCGCTAATCATATCATCGAGGAGTTGCCGATTGATGCCGAACCTCCTGACGGTGTCCTTCAAGGCAATGAAGATGGGGTCTGTGGAGGTGACGTTTCCATAAGCGGTGGACAGTTTCTTCCTGTAGTAGAAGAGTTGTGACATCTTGTCGTTGTAGCTTGATCTGTCGATGACTGGTTTCCCGGGGCTGAGTCGTTCAATCCTTGCCCTGTATTCCAACGATTCAGGGTCGTCGGAAGATCCTCCGGGAAACACGTCGACGTAGTCGCCGTCAGCAATGTCGTCGGCCCTCCTGCAGAAAGCGTAGTATGCCATAATAGAGCGGCGCTTGTCCTCTGGGAGGTACTTGAACGAATGATAGAAGTTGCCTGCCTCCCTCTTGGTGAGTTCCTCACAGAAATCATAGGCGGTCTGAATCATATGGTCCGGAACATCGGGCTCCGTCCAGATGGCTGCATCGATGTGCTTGAACGGATTCACGAGTTCCCCTCGAGAGCCTATAACGCCCATGAATAGAGCACCCTCGCGCACTGCCTCAAGGGCGGTGATACTGATGGCATGGGCGGCTTCCTTGGTCAAATCGACAGCAGCCCTGATTATGTCGATTGGTTGGTCGTGATCCGCGAGATTCGGATCGTAGAAGCTCCGCTCAAGCCCGTCTCCGGGTATGTTCGCGGTGCGGTTTTCCTGACTCTGAGCCATATCTCTCCCAAAAGCGGGCGGTCATGGACGCCACTTGAATGTCTCCCGAGTGCGATTGGGTGTCGCTTCGTATTTCCATACTGGCAGGGTCGCTGCTCAGTCAGGCTTTTAGTGGGACTCGAGCAGTTTCCTACTCCTACCAACGAGAGGTAATGCTAGAATGGTCCTTTTCCGCATCTGCTTGATCTCAGTTCTGGTTACCTTAATTCGGTTTCCCGCGTCCAAAACGTTGTTCTGGAGGAGAAGGGTCAGAGTTCGCTGGCCAATCAGTACCGGCATCATGCAAGCCCCCCGTAGACGAAACTGTCCGTGCGGTAGCATTCTGATGTACTCTGCGGCGGCGCCTAGGTGCCGTGACGCGATGCCGATGTACTCATCGAACATGGGCCTGAATCGGTCCATACTGGCTGAATCATGTAGGTCTTCAGTCGTCAGGTTATGCTCTTTCATGACCTCGCTCGGCATGTAGCATCGACCTAACCTCAAATCTTCAGGGATGTCGCGAAGGATGTTGATCATTTGCAGGGCCTTTCCGAAGCGAATTCCTTTATTGAATAAGGCCGTACGCGTCTCAGAATTGGTTTGGAAAAGGTGACTGAGGGCCATCCGAGTCCAGAACTCTCCAACGCTTCCTGCTACCTTGTAGGCGTAGTCATCCAGCTCGCTATCATTGACTAGTGACACAATGTTTCCCTCGGTAGCATGTGAGAACCTCTCGAGGTCGAGGCTCTGTCCACCAACGATGATGTCCAGGCAACGACGGATGTGCAACTGGTCCGAATCAGGGAAGCGGTCAATGGAAGCCACTGTCTCGCTCATGCAATCAAGCAGTCTACTCTCGGAGGCGTTTGTCTGCATCAGGGCCAGTTCGGAGAGGTCTGGAAGTACGTCGGACCGCCCCTGAGCGTGGTCGTTGTATTGCTTGAGTGCCTCTAACCTGCTTTCAGGCTCACCCGCCTCGGAGTCAGCAATGGTGTCCGAGGTGCGTGCCAAGAGATATAGTAGGCTGACCTGTGAGCGTATCTTTGGCGGCAAGACCTTCAAAGACAAATAGAACGAACGCGATGTTTCCTCTAGGATTGTGTCTAACTCCGAGCCAAGCAACTCTACCATGAGACTCAATCCTCGTCGCCGCGCTAGATGGCTCCACTCCTAAGACTCTCGCAGACCTGCTTCCACAAGGGCACCGAGGAGTGCCTCGCCTATCTTCGACGGGTCTCTGGCGATGTGAATGCCTGCATCCTCAAATGCGGCGAACTTCTCCTCAGCAGTACCCTTTCCTCCGGAGATTATCGCCCCGGCGTGGCCCATCCGCTTCCCCGGAGGCGCTGTAGCTCCAGCGACGAACCCAACTAGTGGCTTGGAGAAGTTTACCTTAGCCCACCGGGCTGCTTCCTCCTCAGAAGTACCGCCTATTTCGCCGATTATCACGACGGCCTTGGTTTCGGGATCGCTCTCGAATGCGTCTAGACAGTCGATGAATCCCGTACCACTCACCGGGTCACCGCCTATTCCGACGCAAGTGGTCTGTCCCTCGCCCACGCCCATAGTCTGCGCTACGGCCTCATAGGTCAGAGTTCCTGACCTTGAGATGATTCCTATTCGTCCTTTGGCGTGGATGTGACCGGGCATAATGCCGACCTTGCAGCCACCACTGTCTCCTGGGCTGATGATTCCTGGGCAGTTCGGTCCGATCATCCTGACCCCGGGCCTCTGGTTGATGTGGGCCAACACCCTGACCATGTCCAAAGTGGGTATTCCCTCCGTGATACAGATGATTAGTCCGCCGTCATTCAACTCGTGGAACGCGTCTGCCGCCTCAATAATGGCGGGTGCAGCGAACCTCGCAGGTACGTAGATTACGCTCGCATCTGCTCCTGTGGAGGAAATCGCCTCCGACATCGTGTCAAAGACAGGTACCGATCTTCCTGGCAGATCAACGACCTGTCCGTCTTTTCCCGGTGTAACCCCTCCCACAATGTCGGTGCCGTACTCAACCATCCTAGTCGCGTGGAAGGTGCCTTGGCTGCCGGTAATGCCCTGGACTAGGATCTTGCTATCTTCGCTTATCCAGATACTCATGAAGAGGTACCCCCGATGACCCTCACGATGGCTTCTCCTGCCTCAGCTAGTGTGCCTACAGTGACCACATCCAATACGCTATCCTCGAGGACTTTTCTGCCTTCGAGGTGGTTCGTTCCGGAGAAACGAACTACCAGTGGGACCTTCAAACCGATTTCCTCAGAGGCCTCGATTATGCTCCTTGCGACCATGTCGCATCGGATGATGCCTCCGAAGATGTTGACAAGAATTCCCTCCAGGCGGGGGTCTTCCAGAATAATTCCAAAGGCAGCTGTGATGGACTCGCTATCGGCACCTCCGCCTATGTCGAGGAAGTTGGCAGGCTCGCCTCCGTAGAGTTTGATGACGTCCATGGTTGCCATTGCAAGGCCTGCACCATTGACTAGGCAGCCGATGTTGCCCTCAAGATCAACGTATGAGAGTCCGTGCTCGTGAGCACGGACCTCAATCTCAGACTCCTCAGAGAGATCTCTCAATTCGGCCCTCCAAGGGTGCCTGAAAGAGGCATTGTCATCAAAGCTCACCTTCGCATCGAGGGCCACCATCATGCCGGTCTCGGTCTTCACCAACGGGTTAATCTCAATCATCGAGCAGTCCCTGTCGACGAACATCGATGCCAATGATCTCATCATCTCTACAAATGAGTCGCGAGCTGATTCTGTCAGGCCTAGTGAGTCAGCAAGCGTGCCGCTCTGCTCGTCACTCGGGCCATGAAGTGGATCCATCCACGTCTTGTGTATGGCCTCAGGGGTGTTCTCAGCCACCTCCTCTATGTCGACCCCGCCCTCGGTCGAGGCCATGATTAGGACCGTGTCCTCCTCGCGGTCGATTAGGAGCGCGAGGTAATACTCGTGTGTAATGTCACATCCGGCCTCGACGTATAGATTGTTTACCATCTTACCAGAGGGACCAGTCTGCTTAGTCACGAGCCTGTGACCTAGGATATTGGAAGCATATTCCTCGACCTCTTCCCTGGAAAACGCGACCTTGACGCCCCCTTCCATGATGAGGTCGCCCGAGTTGGGGCAGTACAGGTTCCCCTTACCTCGGCCGCCAGTGTGTATCTGACTCTTCACGGCAACTACATCCGAGCTCAAGGAGTCGTAAGCAGTGAGCGCCTGATCGACACTTGTGCAATGTACTCCGTCCTGAACCAAGACCCCAGCCTCTCTGAAGAGGGCCTTGGCTTGGTACTCATGGATGTTCATTGGATTCACCCACTCGCAACATGTCCTTGAACGATGCGGCCGACCAGTTCAATGAGGAATCTCACGAAGTGATGAAAGGGTGGACTCCGTGCGTATGTCATGGACGTCGTGGTACTAGCCGGGGGTTTTGGTACGAGGCTTCGCCCTTGGACACAGAGCACCCCGAAGCCGCTGCTACCGATACTAGACAGGTCGATGATAGAGCGCGTCGTGGACGTGCTACCCAAGTCTCTGGTTGATAGGGTCATGATTGCGGCTGGCTACGGAATCGAGCAGATGCGAGAGCACTTCTCGGGCATGGACTTGCCATATGAGGTTGTGATAGTCGAAGAGACCGAGCCCCTCGGAACAGGAGGGGCCATAGCCAACTGCAAGGAGCATCTTTCCAGTGGAACCTTCTGTGTTATTAACGGCGATTTAATCACGAGCCTACGCGTCGGTGAGATGCTGGAGTTCCATCAAGAGAACGGGGGCGTCGCAACAATCTCACTATGGGAGGTGGAAGATCCATCGAGGTTTGGCGTTGCCGACTACAACTCCGAAAATGGCAAGATCAGGCGCTTCCAAGAGAAGCCTCCGAGAGAGGAGGCTTACTCTAACCTGATTAACGCGGGGACGTACATACTCGAGTCCGAGATTTTCAGACTGATGCCAGAGGAGGCTCACAGTATAGAGCGAGACGTGTACGAGGGTCTGGCGGCTGCAGGGGGGTTGAATGGATTCCCGTTCGAGGGTTGGTTCGTAGATGCTGGCACTCCTTCGTCGTATGTGGAAGCAGTGCAAGTGTGTATAGCCAACGGACGATATGACAGCGGTGTAGTAGATGGTGACTCTTGGTTCGGTGATGGTTGCAATATCGCAGGAGATGTCTCGGGAAGTGGCATCGGATCTGGTACAACCATCGGCGAGGGGAGTATCGTGAGTAATT
>Ga0066372_10000698_pt1 | contig 12836 bp, 14 predicted proteins | sample Knorr_S15_td_250_FD_77011 | JGI IMG/M metagenome (GOLD analysis project Ga0066372, IMG submission 77011) | Marine microbial communities from Southern Atlantic Ocean transect - Knorr_S15_td_250_ad_251m_LV_A | ecosystem: Environmental > Aquatic > Marine > Oceanic | place: Southern Atlantic ocean... | reverse complement strand
TTCGCAAGGGCCGAGCCGGTGGTCGGGTCGTACGCGTCGCGAATTAGGCGGATGGGTGGTCCGGGCGCGGGGCAGCTGACCAAGATGACGAACCAGATCTGCGTGGTCGGGCTATGCCAGGCACTCGCCGAGGGTCTCGACTTCGCATCCAGGGCGGGACTGGACGTCGAGAACGTGGTCGAGGCCATGTTGCAGGGCTCCTCTACGTCGTGGCAGATGGAGAACCGGGCCGAGAAGATGCTTGAAGGGGACTACGACTTCGGCTTCTCCACGACCCTGATGCGAAAGGACATCGGGCTCGTCCTCGATGAGGCATCCTCGATGAACGTCTCGCTACCGGTCACGGCACTGGTCGGCCAGTTCCTGGCAGACGTCGACTCCCTGGGGGGAGCCAATTGGGACTGGTGCAGCTTGATGGAGAGGCAGCGCCGGTTTGCACCCGGGAGTCCACCCGACGGCGAATTGGCGGATGGCTGAACCATGAGGCCCAGGGCTGGTTGCTTGTCGGAGTGCGCAGACCGGGGTGGCAATGAACCTACTGATGGTCGGACCCTCTGCATCGGGGACAGGTCGTGAAGGGCGGTCGGATCCTGAGGGTGGTGGTGGCGACGGCCATAGCGCTGCTACTCGTGGTCGGTATCTGGGAGGGATACAAGTGGGTTGGTCAACAGACTGGTGACTATTGGCCCGGTACTTCAATCGACCTCCCAGCGTCAACCGATGACCTCACCATGCCTCACGCAATGGACATCGCCGACGAACTGTTCGAAGAGGTCCGAGATGGCCGGGCCCGGTTGCCGCTATACCTATTTCTACTGAAGAAGGGTTGGTTCACTCTTCAGGAGGCGGCAATCGGGTTCACTCTCGGTCTGACAGTTGGCCTCGGTTTGGCCATCCTGATGCTGCGTTGGCGGGTTGCCGAGCGTGGGTTGCTTCCATGGATCAACGTGTCCCAGACGATCCCACTGATCGCTCTAGCACCGATCGTGGTGACCTGGGGGCGCCAACAGGATCTACCCGACATGCTTTCGATTTCACTGATCGCTGCTTACCTAACGTTTTTCCCAGTCGCCGTCAGCGCGCTTCGGGGCCTGCAGTCTCCAGATTCCGACCACGTGGAGCTAATGCGTTCCTACGCAGCTCCCTGGTGGACAGTCCTGGTCAAATTGAGGCTTCCTGCTGCACGTGTCTATCTGTTCCCTGCATTGAAGATTGCAGCAACGCTCAGTGTCGTTGGGTCGATCGTCGGTGAGATCTCCATCGGTACCAAGACCGGTCTGGGACGGGCAATCCTTGAATACGCGCAACGATACGCCGTCTCGCCTGAGCGGCTCTACGCGTCCGTGATTGGCGCGGCGGTGCTAGGTCTCCTGGTTTTCGGACTGGTTTCTCTGGCCGAATGGATCGTGGTGCGGCGAACCGGTGAGGTCACGTCATGAGTAATCCAGTTCCGGCAGAAAAGGCGGTCGTCATAGATGGGGTTGCCAAGGTCTTCAACGAAGGGGGCGATTCCGAGGTAGCGGCGTTGTCTGGCATCGATCTGACCGTTGAGGCCGGGGAGTTCATATCGCTGATCGGCCCCTCCGGTTGCGGCAAATCGACTCTCTTGCGCCTGGTCGGTGACTTGCTCGCCCCGACTACGGGAGCGGTGACGGTCTTCGGCAAATCAGCCCACGAGGCTCGCCTGGATCAGGACTACGGCATGGTGTTTCAGCATTCCGGATTATTCGATTGGCGTCGGGTGCTAGCCAACATCGAGTTACCGCTGGAACTTCGCGGGTGGTCAAGAGACGAGAGGTCAGCCCGGTCAGCAGAAATGCTTGGACTGGTAAGGCTTGAGGACTTCGGTGGGCATTATCCCCGCCAGCTCAGCGGCGGCATGCAACAGCGTGTGTCCATTGCCCGGGCGCTCTCGTTCCAGCCGAAGTTGTTGCTGATGGATGAGCCTTTCGGGGCACTCGATGAGATGACCCGTGAGCACATGCAGCTTGAACTACTTCGGATTTGGCGAGAAACCCAGACCACCGTCGTATTCGTCACCCACTCGGTACCTGAGTCGGCCTTTCTCTCCAATCGAGTCGTGGTCTTGTCACCACGGCCCGGCCGTATCCACTCCGTAGTCGATGTTGACCTAGGTGATCGCAGTGACGATACGAGGCAGGACCCAGCCTTCTTCGAGAAGGCGACTGAAATCCGCGAAGCGCTTCGGGCCGTGGAGGGCGGCGGGTGATGGTGCGGCGACTTCGTGGTCGGGCTTCTGTTCTGGGACCGCCGATAACGGTGGGTGTGGTCGGTCTCCTGCTCTGGGAGGCGGTCGTAAAGGGTTTCGGAATTCGGGAGTTCCTGTTGCCGAGGCCCACGTCGATCGTGGAAGAGCTTGCGGACAACTGGCCCGTTCTGCGCCACGCCATATGGGAGACGGGCTGGATCGCGGTAAGCGGCCTGCTGATCGGCATCATGGCCGGTGTAGCGCTGGCTTTCTTGACCACGCGCTTTCGTACGCTCGAAGAGGGTCTTACACCACTTGCCGTGGTCGTCAACGCCACGCCGATAGTGGCCCTTGCCCCCATCTTCAATGCCTGGTTCGGGATCACCGGCACGCTCAGCAACCAGTCTGTAGTAATCGCCGTGGTCTTTTTCCCCGTCTTCATCAACACATCTCGAGGTCTCACAGCGGTACATCCCGATGAGATTGAGCTCATGCATTCCTACGCGGCCAGCAAGTGGACGATCTTTCGGGAGGTGCGAGTTCCCAACGCCCTTCCATTTTTCGCCAACTCCCTCCGGCTGGTGGCGCCCCTGTCGGTAATCGCCGCGATTGTGGCCGAGTACTTTGGTGGCCCTCAGGATCGCATTGGCAACGTGATCACATCTAACGTCGCATTCGTGAGGTATGACGTTGCTTGGGCCGCCATCGGAGTCGCCTCGGCTCTTGGCCTAGGTTTGTTCGCCATAGCCCTGCTAGTTGAGCGTGCAAGCATGCCTTGGCGATCGGCGATGGCGGAAGGCGAGTTCACAACTACACCCGGGAGGGAATGATGAAGAAGCGATTGACGACGAGACTGCTGGCGGTGCTGGCAGTCCTGACGCTGTTTGCTACTGCCTGTGGCAGTGACGAAGCCGCGGTCGGCGTTGGCGACTGCGAATCGGTTGACTCTGTTTCGTTGCAGTTGCAGTGGCTTACCCAGGCGCAGTTCGCGGGCTATTACGCGGCCGCCGACGAGGGGATCTATGAGAGGTACTGCCTCGATGTAGAGATCCGTGAAGGCGGGGTCGACATTGCCCCCCATCAGCAGTTGGCTTCAGGAGCCGTGGACTTCGCCGTGTCATGGGTGCCCAAGGCCCTGGTCCCGCGCGAGGAGGGCATGGACATCGTCAACGTGGCCCAGGTGTTCCAGCGTTCGGGAACCCTGCAGGTTTCGTGGGCCGACGCCGGCATTGAGAGCCCAGCGGACTTGGCTGGCAAGGTGGTCGGCAACTGGGGATGGGGCAACGAGTTTGAGCTCCTAGCCGGTTCGCGCAAGGCGGGCCTCGACCCGTCCAGCGACTATGAGTTGGTTCAGCAGAGCTTTGACATGCTGGCCCTGCTCAATGGAGAGATCGACGCCGCCCAGGCGATGATCTACAACGAGTACGCCCAGATGCTTGAGTCGCTCAACCCGGCTACAGGTAAGCGTGTCACCGAGGACGACCTATCGGTCATCGATTGGAACGACGAAGGGACGGCCATGCTCCAAGACGCCCTGTGGGCCGACGGAGCACGGCTCGGCGACGCCGACTACGCCGACATCACCACCCGCTTTGTGGCTGCCTCCCTTGAGGGTTGGATGTACTGCCGTGACAATTCAGCGAATTGCGTTGAGATCGTGCTCAACAACGGTTCATCGCTTGGTGCGTCACATCAGGCATGGCAGATGAACGAGATCAATGGCCTGATCTGGCCGTCGCCTGACGGGGCTGGTGTGATGGACGGGGGCCTATGGGCCCAGACCATCGACGTGGCGACTAGCCAAGGGATCCTCGCCTCAGCACCCGATTCCGGCGCCTACACAACGGAGTACGCCGAGGCGGCTGTGGAGATGTTGAAGAACCGCGGCGTGGACACCACCGGCAAGAACTGGCGGCGGGTGGACGTGACCCTCAACCTGGGCGGCGAGTAGCTGTTCAGAGGGTCGGCGCTGGCTTGGCCTCGCCTGATCTAACTGCCGGGTGCTCCGGGCGGCTCGACCGACATTCTTCGGTCGGGTCGCCCGGCTCCGCGCATATGCCCAGCCCCGTCAGGCTCGTCCCGTGACACGGACATCAGAATGACCTGATGGGGGAGATGATCATCAGGGTTGCGGCAATCCTCGTGGGCCTGGTTCTGTTCGGTACCGGGATCGGAGCCCTGTTCCTGGCTGACCTAGGTGTCGGCCCGTGGGACGTCCTACACGACGCTCTGGCCGGCCTACTCGATCGTCAGCCAGGCACGGTCATCGTCGGGCTAGGTGTGGTGCTGCTCGGCTTGGTGGTCGGGCTTCGCCAACCGATTGGCTTGGCCACGGTGGCCAACGTGGCCATCATCGGATCGACCGTGAATGTGGTGCTGGCCGTTGTGGATACACCGTCGGCCATGGCGGTCCGCCTCGTGCTGGTGGCCGCTGCCCCGATGATGGTGGCCTTTGGCTCGATGCTCTACATCGGTGGTGGCCTCGGCATTGGCGTTCGTGACGGCCTGATGATGGCGCTGGTCGATGCTGGGTTGAGCCTCCGTGTCGCCCGAACCATGCTGGAGGCCACGGTGTTGGTAGTCGGTGGCGCCCTTGGAGGCCGATTCGGGTTGGGAACCGTGGTTTTCGCGCTCGCGGTTGGTCCTGCTTTGCAGTTTTTCCGAACTCGGGTCTGGGCTGGGTACCCCGAGCCGGCCGGGTATGTCTATCGCCGTGCCGGGTCCGCCGACTGATTCGTCGTCCTGACCGTCACCAGGCGACCTGCAACTCGGTGGGGCCCCGGAAGGTGATGTTGGGGAAGTAGTCCAGGTCCTGGTCGTCAACTAGACGCAGGGCGGGTATCCGTTCGGTGAGGATCTCGGTCACCACCTGCGCCTCGAACTTGGCGTATCGGGCACCTAGGCAGAAGTGGATGCCCTTGCCGAACGAGATGTGATGGTTGGCGTTCGGCCGGTGGATATCGAAGGTGTCGGGGTCGTTCCAGATGTCGGCCTGTCGGTTGGCCGATGCGAAGTTGAGAAACACCGTGGTCCCGGCGGGCACCTCCAAATCACCCACCACAGTGTCCCGGGTGGTGATGCGCCGCCACGAAACCTGGCTGGACTCGAATCTCATGACCTCCTCGATGGCGTTGACAGCAAGCGTTGGATCGGTGCAGATGGCCTCCCACTGGTCCCGCCGGGGCAGCAGACACAGCAGGGTGTTGCATAGCAGCGAGGTGACGGCCTCGTGCCCAGCGAATGACAGCCCGTAGATCACTGACTCGACCTCCCGGTAGGTGATCTCGTCGGGATGGGCGTCGTGGGCGGCCAGCAGCTCGGAGGCGAAGTCGTCACCTGGGGTGGCTCGCTTAGAGGCCGTGAACTCACGGCAGTAGCGCCAGTAGTCGACCATGTGGGTCGCGATCTCGACCTGTTGGTCGGTGTCGGGGCGACCCCAGGAGAACGCCTTGCGGTCGCCGCACCACGACTTGAGGCGGGCATCGTCGGCCTCGGGGAACCCGATGAACCGGAAGATGGTCTCTCCGGGGAGGGGAAAGGCGAACGATCCGACGAACTCGGCTGGTGACCCGGCGGCCAGCATGGCGTCGACCAGTTCGTGGCTGCGGCGCCGGATGTAGGGCTCCAGGGTCCGGAGTCGGCGGTTGGAGAATCCTTGCCGGGTATGGACCCGGATCCGGCCGTGTTCGGGCTCGGGCCGGTTGGACATGACCGCCACCGGGTTGTAGTCCGGTGCACCGAGCACTTCGTGGGCCTCGGGGGCCAGTGGGAAGACCGGGTCCTGGACGTTCGTCGAGGCGAACGTCTCGTGATCGGTGAAGACGGCCTCGATGTCGTCCATCCTGGTCACCACCAGGGCGCCAATGCTCTCGGCGTAGAAGACGGGGTGGTCGGCGGCCAGGTCGGCGGCGATGGGGTACGGGTCGGCGAGGTAGTCCTCGTCCAGCGGGCTCCACGATCTATGGACCGGACAGTCCGCTGGCGGTGGCGGGACGTCGGTTCGTTCTCGGTGATAGCCCTGCTCAGCCATGGTTATCCGATGGCTTGGTGAACCGGTCGCAGAGGTCACTGGTGGCCCGAGCAAGGACCATGGTGTCGACACCCACACCGACGAACGAGGCGCCGGCTGCCACGTACTCGTGCACTAGTTCAGGGGTGGTGGCCAGCACGCCGGCCGGCTTCCCAGCAGCCCGGATGGCGCTGATGGTCTCGACGACGGCGGTGCGGACCTCGGGGTGGTTGGCCTGGCCGAGGTGGCCGAGGGCGGCACCGAGGTCGGAGGGGCCAACGAACAGGGCATCCACGCCATCAACCGATGCGATCTCGTCGATGGAGTCGGCGGCGGCTAGTGATTCGACTTGGACGATCAGGCAGGCTTCAGCGTCGGCCCGGGTCCAGTGGTCGGTGGTCCGCCCCCAGCGGGCGGCTCGGGCGCTAGCTACGCCCCGAACCCCAGTGGGTGGGTAATGCACGGCGGCGGCCATCTCGGCGGCGTGCTCGGCGGTGTCGATCATGGGGGCGATGATGGTCCGGGCGCCGAGATCCATGGCCTGTTTGACCAGCGATCGTTCGGAGCGAAGGGGTCGGACGATGGGTTCCACCGGGTACGGGGCGATGGCCTGCAACTGGGCGAGGGTGGTCCGCACATCGTTGGGGGCGTGCTCCTGGTCGATGGTTAGCCAGTGGAAACCAGCCCCGGCCGTGATCTCGGCGGCCACTGGGTCGGCAAGGCCCAGCCACAGGCCGTACTGGACGCCACCGGTCAGCCGCTGCTTGAAGTGGTTGGTCGGCGTGGTAGTTCCAGAGGTCGGCATCAGGTAAATTCCAGGGTAAACCGGCCCAGCGGGCCGTAGTCGAAGGCGAACGTGTCACCCGGTCGGACGTCGACGGGTCGGGTGAAGGACCCGGCGAGGATGATCTGGCCGGCCTCGAGGGCCAGGCCCTGGTCGGCGTACCGACGGGCTAGCCAGACTATGCCTAGGGCCGGGTGGCCACCGACGCCGGCAGCCAGGCCGGTCTCTTCCACGATGCCGTTGCGGCTCAGCGCGCCGCCGACCCATCGAAGGTCGAGGTCGCGCGGTCCAGTGGGCTGGCCGCCGTAGACGATGCCGGCGTCGGCCGCGTTGTCGGCCACGGTGTCGATCACGGTCCGGGCCTGCCCCGTCCCGGGGTCGATGCGTAGTGATCGCGCGGCCAGCAGTTCCGCGGCCGGGGTGACGTGGTCGGTGGCGTCCAGCACGTCATCGATGGTCAGGTCCGCTCCACCCGGATCGACGGTCAGATCGTGGGCCAGCACAAAGGCCAGCTCCACCTCTACCTTGGGATCGGTAAAAGCTCCGGTTCGTATTTCGCTGTCGGGAGCGAAGACCATGGTGTCGGTTAGGAAGCCGGAGTCCGGGGTGTCGATGCGCATGGCTCGCTGCATGGCCCTCGATGTCAGCCCGATCTTGTGTCCGACCAGCACTTCGCCCCGGTCCACTCGGAGGTCCCGCCAGGCCGCCTGGACCTTGTATGCGTCGTCCATGGTCATGCCGGGGTGGGCCGACGTCGTTTGGCGGATTTGGGTGGCCGTCTGCTCGGCTTCGTCTAGGAGTCGGGCCTCGGCGCGGGCCTGCTCGTCGGAAATCGTCATGTTGTTCCTCCCTCGAAACCGGTGAGGACGTCTTCGAGGTCCCGAAGATCGGCGAGCAGTGCTTCCAGACGGTCGGCTCCGAACCGCTGCTCGATTTGGCCGTAGATGGCCTCGGAGGCCGGAGCCACCCGGTCCACCAGTCGGCGACCCTCGTCGGTCAACGAGAGCAGCGCCCGTCGGCGGTCGACGATGTCGGCTATCCGGTTCACTAGCCCGAGGCCGTCGAGGTCGGTAAGGATCCGAGACAGGCTGGGGGCCAGCAGGAAGGTCCGTTCGGCTACCTCTCCCACGTCCAGCGGGCTTTCGGCGGCGTTCAGGGCACGTAGGACCCGCCACCGCTGCTCGGTCAGGCGGTGGTCGGCTAGATGGGGGCGGAACCGTCGCATCGTGGCTTCGCGGGCCCGTAGCAGGGCCATGGGTAACGATCTAGTGAACGGCCGGAGTTCGGTGCTCGGGGCGGTGGTGGTCATCGGGGTTTCGGTGGGGTGAAGAGGTCGGCGGTCGAACCGCCGGGGAACTCGTCGGCCACGGTGTTGCGTAGTGTGCCCAGCTGAGGGACCGAGACCTCGACCACGTCGCCGGGCGCCAGCCAGCGGGGAGGGTTGAACCGGGCGCCGGCCCCGGTGGGGGTGCCGGTGAAGACCATGTCGCCGGGTGAGAGTGTGGTGAAGGTGGACAGGTAGTGGATCTGGTACGCGATGTCGTACTTCATGTTGGCCGTGGAGTCGTCCTGGCGGACCTCGCCGTTTACCGCGGTGGTGATGTGGAGGTCATCAATGTCTGCGCGGTCAAGCCCACTGCTTCCGTCGCCTTCGTCGAAGCACGTCATCCACGGGCCAATAGCTCCGCTGGCCTCCCAGTTCTTGCCCTGAGTGACATTGAACTTGGCGTGCCGAACCCAGTCCCTGATGGTTCCCTCGTTGCCCAGGGTGAGGCCAACTAGGTGGTCCGCGGCGTTAGCAATTGGAATACGGCGTCCACTTCGGCCGACCACGGCCACGATCTCGCCTTCGTAGTCCAACTGTTGGCTCTCCGGCGGGCGGACCAGTGTCTGGTCGTGGCCGGTAAACGAGTCGGGGAACCGGATGAAGACCGAGGGCCAGGAGGCGTCTGTTGGGTTGAGGTACTCGGCGGTCCGGCCCCCGTAGTTCACGCCGACGCAGAACACCTTCCGGGGCCACACCAGCGGACGTTCAAGGGTGACGTCGGTCAGGGCGTAGTCAGCAGGCTGGTCGAGGTGGGCGGTGGCCTCGCCGGTTCGTTCGGCGGTCACGAGCCCTTGGAGATCGGCCACGTTGGGGATTCGGTGGGCCAGGTCAATTATTCCCGTCCCGTCGCGGTCCAGCACGCCCCAGCCAGGAAGCCCTCCGGTCGTACCGTCCGGGGAATCAAGGGAGTCATTTAGGGAATAAGAGAGGAGGCGCATGCGGCTGGGAGCAAGGTCGTGAGTAGGGGGTTTCGCGAGATTGTTTCACATGTTATACATATGGGGGTAATGAGGGGAATCTCGGTCAGGCGGCCCCCGGAGCACCTCGAAGAGTCAGCGAGCATCCATGCCCCACATCACCATTGAGCATTCTCGCAACCTGGCGGAGGCCCATGACGTGGACGCATTGGTGGCCGATGTGCACGGGGTAGCCGCTGCGCACGAGTGGGTCCCGATCGACGGCCTGCGCACCCGAGCCGTGGTCCGTAACCACTACCGAGTGGCCGATGGCGCCCCAACCAACGCCTTCGTGGCGATAATCGCACGGGTGGGGCCGGGTCGGACCGACGATGAGAAGCAGGCCTTCCTGGACACCATCCTTGAAGGGGCGGTCGCTTCGATCGAGGGCACCGACGGCACCGCCACCTGCCTAGTCATCGCTTGGAGCATCGAGGTTCAGGAGATCGACGCCCGCTGGCGGGTTAACCGCAATCGGATCCGATCGACTCCGGAGGAGTCTTCCTCCTGATGGCTGATGCGGGGACTTTCGAGGGCAACCTTGACGTGGCGACCAGCCATCTGGCCAGGTTTGCCGAGCGACCCATACACCATCTGGTGGCCGGTGTGGCCGTGCCCAGTGTGAGCGGGCAGACATTCGTCAACACGTCGCCCATCGACGGTGCGCACCTTGGCGACGTAGCCTCCGGGGACGATGCCGACGTGGACTTGGGGGCCCAGGCGGCATCCGAGGCCTTCGCTACATGGGGTTCCACCTCCGGGACCGAGCGGCGACGGGTCCTGCACCGAATAGCCGATCTAATTGAGGTCCGGGCACAGGAACTTGCGGTGGTCGAGTGCGTTGACACTGGCCAGACCATACGGTTCATGGCCGCCGCGGCTCTTCGTGGGGCTGAGAACTTTCGGTTCTTCGCCGACCGGGCCCCGGCCGCCGCTGATGGGCTGTCGCTGCCGTCAGGCGACCACGTCAACTACACGACTCGTCATCCCATTGGCCCGGTGGGCGTTATCACGCCGTGGAACACGCCGTTCATGCTGAGCACCTGGAAGATCGCTCCGGCCCTGGCGGCTGGCTGCACGGTGGTCCACAAGCCGGCTGAGTGGAGTCCGTGCACTGCCACCCTCCTAGCCGAGATCGCGCTGGAGGCGGGCCTCCCCCCGGGCGTCCTTAACGTGGTACATGGCTTTGGAGAGACGGCAGGTCGAAGCCTCACCGAACACCCGGAGATTAGGGCGGTGGCATTCGTGGGTGAATCGTCCACAGGGTCGGCCATCCAAGCCCAGGGGGCTCCCACCCTCAAGCGGGTCCACTTTGAGTTGGGGGGGAAGAACCCGGTACTCGTGTTCGACGACGCTGATCTCGACCGGGCCTTAGATGCCGTGGTGTTCATGATCTACAGCCTCAATGGCGAGCGGTGCACCAGCTCTAGTCGCCTGCTGGTACAGGACACCATTCATGACGAGTTCGTGGAGCGGCTCACGGCCAAGATGCGCTCCGTGCGAGTCGGACATCCTCTGGACCCGGACAGCGTGGTCGGACCGCTCATCCATCCCCGCCATCTGGACAAGGTGGACGGCTACCGGGCCATCGCCGAGGCCGAGGGTGCAGAGGTGGTGGTGGGGACTACGTGGGCCGATGCGCCGGCGGGCGGCAACTGGACTGCCCCCGTACTGTTCACCGGCGCCGACTCTTCGATGCGGGTGGCCCGCGAGGAGGTGTTCGGCCCCACGCTTACCGTGCTGCCGTTCAGCGATGAGGAAGGGGCCGTACGGATCGCCAACGACGTGGACTACGGCCTAGCCGGCTACGTGTGGACGGGTGACGTGGGCCGGGCCCATCGGGTGGCCCACGCTCTGGATGTGGGCATGGTCTGGGTCAACTCGCAGAACGTTCGTCACCTGCCTACGCCGTTCGGTGGCACCAAGGCCAGCGGCATCGGCCGCGACGGTGGCGACTGGAGTTTCGATTTCTACATGGAGACCAAAAACGTGGCCATTGCGCTTGACACCCACACCGTTCCGACCCTCGGCGGCTGAACCCGTACCCCGTGAGTATGACGCTATGAGCCTGTACGCCGTCCAGAAGTTCCTGTACCAGTTGAACCGCACCCCGGACCTGCAGGACCGCTATCGGGCCGATCGGTCGGGAGCGGTGAGGGGTTTCGACCGGGCTGACGACCTGACCGACGACGAGGTGGCTGCCCTGGTGGGCCCCGATGTGGGCTACCTGTTTCACCTCGGCGTGAACGGACAGATTCTCATGCACTTTGCTGCCTTACACGGGATTGAGTGGGCTGACTACCTCCAGCAGATGCGCGACGGGATCGCCGCCTACGGACCGGTCCGAGAGGGTGTGTACGCCATGACCGGATACCAGGGCGTTCAGGCTCACAGCGCCGAACTCGGCCACCGGACCGGCTCTGGCGGGCTGGCCGATGCGTCCGAGGAAGGGGGCGCCTGACATGCCGCTCGTCTACGCCGGTGTGTGTAGCCACGCCCCGGGCATCACCAGCCGGGCCGACCAGGCCGACCCCGAGGTTCGGGGCGCCTTCGTCGAGGCTCTCGACGGGATGCGGTCAGACATCGAGGCCTCGGGTGCCGAGGCGTTGGTGGTGGTGGCCGCCGAGCACTTCGCCAACTTCTTCATGGACAACATGCCTGCCTTCGCTATGGGCATGTCCGACCACTACGACGGCCCCATCGAGGATCCGGACTGGCTGCAAATCCCGAAGTTCCGGGCACCCGGAGACCGTGACTTATCCCACCGGCTGGTCACCGAGGTCATGCAGACCGTCGACGTCGCCTACGCCGAGGAATGGCTGTTTGACCATGGCATCGCGGTCCCCCTCTCGTTCCTGACCCCGCGTTTCGACCTGCCGGTGGTGCCGGTGAACGTGAACTGCCAAGGTCCACCGTTGACGCCCCTCCACCGGGCATGGGCGTTCGGCGAGGCTTTGCGACGGGCCGTCGACTCGGTGTCCGAGCGCATAGCGCTGGTCGGCACCGGGGGGATCTCTCATTGGCCGGCTACCCCGGACTCCGGGAAGATCAACGAGCCGTGGGATCGGGACTTCCTCGACCGTTGGTGCCGAAACGACCGGGACACTCTCCTCGACTACGACGACGCGCAGGTTTATGCCGAGGCCGGACAGGGAGGGTTTGAGATCCGGACCTTCCTCACAGTGAGCGCGGCGGCCGCCGGTGCCGAGGGGACGGTGCGGTTCTACGCCCCGATCCCCATCTTCGCCGTGGGCTGCACTGTTGCCGACTACCAGCTCGGCTAACCGGCAGGGCCGCTTCGTGCAGGGAGTGATATCACGCCCTAGCGTCACGGCATGAAACAAGAGGCGGTGCCAACTCCCGGCATCGTCGAATCGGGGGAGCCCCCTGACTGGGTCGTGGAGCGACGGGCGTGGATCGCCCTCGCTGTGTCCACGATGGCCGCCCTGCTGACCACCATCGACATCTCCATCGTGAACGTGGCCTTCCCGTCCATGCGTCGGGATCTCGGAGCCAGTGAAACTGGACTTTCCTGGGTGCTGTCGGGCTAC
>Ga0066372_10000690_pt1 | contig 12911 bp, 14 predicted proteins | sample Knorr_S15_td_250_FD_77011 | JGI IMG/M metagenome (GOLD analysis project Ga0066372, IMG submission 77011) | Marine microbial communities from Southern Atlantic Ocean transect - Knorr_S15_td_250_ad_251m_LV_A | ecosystem: Environmental > Aquatic > Marine > Oceanic | place: Southern Atlantic ocean... | reverse complement strand
GTTATGGGTAACGGAGGTAGTGCTTCTACAGCATCTCACTTTGTGTCAGATTTGTTAAAAACTAGTATAACAAATGAAAACAATAGATTCAAGGCAATGTCTCTTTCAGACAATATTCCTGTTTTACTAGCCTGGTCAAACGATGTCTCGTATGATACAATTTTTTCTAGCCAATTAGAAAATTTTCTTCAGAAGGGTGATGTAGTAATTGGTATTAGCGGAAGCGGTAATTCAAAAAATGTGTTAAATGCAATTGAGTTTGCCAATCAAAAACAAGCTGTTACAATAGGATTGAGTGGAAAAGGAGGAGGTAAATTATCTGAATTAGTAAAAACAAATCTAACTGTAGAAAGTGATGACATGTTAACGATAGAAACAATGCATCTTTTAATCTGTCATTTAATTACAACATTAATTAGATCTGACGGTACGCCAAAATTTTCTTATTAATTAAATGACAAAAGCAATTTTTCTTGATCGTGATGGAGTAATTAATAAAGAAAGAAAAGACTATGTAAAATCAATAGAGGAATTTCAAATTCTAGATGGTGTTCCAGAATCCATAAAGATGTTAAAGGAGAAAGGATTTGTAGTAATTGTAATTACAAATCAATCAGCTATCAACAGAGGACTAGTTACAATAGAAACATTAAATAAAATTCACAATTATTTTCAAAAGTTTTTAAAAGAAAACGATACTTGTATCGATGACTTTTATTTTTGTCCTCATAGACCTGATGAGAATTGTCAGTGTCGTAAACCAAATCCAGGAATGCTGATAAAGGCTGTGCAAGACTATGACATAGATATGAATCAAAGCTTTATGATAGGAAACTCGTTAACTGACGTTCAAGCTGCACAAAAAGCTGGATGTGAGGGAATTTTGTTAAATCAGAATCAAACACTGCTAGAATTAGTTACAAATTTGATTGAAATGAATTTTGCATAAAATTTAGACCTCTATCGATCTCACTAAACTCAAAACCTAACGCTTTTTCTAATCTGGTTGCATCTAGGCATCCATTTCTTGGTCTTGGAGCAACCTGATTCACTTTAGATGACATTGTTGGAATGATCAACTTTTCATTATAATTGAACACTCTAGCTAGTTTTAGGGCAAAATCATACCTAGATAAACAAGTTTTTCCTGTAGCATGATAGATTCCAGATAAATCAAGATTTGGTATACAAAGCATTACTTTACACAAGTCATCAACCAGTGTAGGTGTGTTAAATTGGTCTGTAAACGCGGAAACTGTTTTGTTTTGTTTCAAGTTATCTAGAACCCAATTTGTAAAACGTGATCTCGTATATTGGCCATAAATAACTGTAGTTCTAAAAACTAGATTATTACTTGAAGATTCCATTAACACTTTTTCAGCCGCAAGTTTTGTTTTACCATAATATGAAAGAGGATTAGTCAAATCAGATTCCACATATTTTTTATCTTGTTTTCCATCAAAAACTGCATCAGTTGAAAAGTATAGAAGTTTGGCACCTACAGATGCACAAGTCTGGGCAATTTTTTCTGTAATAGTCACATGTAAGAAATATGTAGCATCTTTATTTTTTTCACAAAAATCAACATTAGGATATCCAACCGTATGTATAACAAAACTCGGTCTTATTTTTTCAATTAAATCTAAAATGTTTTGTGATTCTTTTACAAGATCTACCCGTGTAGAATTTTCACTGTTTATCTTTTTGTTATAAAATGTGTGATATAATTCAAAACTATCTTTTGCATAATTATATAATGTTGAGCCAACTAGACTATTGCTTCCAATAATAAGAACTTTAGGAAAATTAGTCACTTTTTCCATTTGTCCCAATCGTAATCATCGTATGTAACATCATGTTCATCACGATTATCAGGCTTCCATGAGGGATTTACAAGTGCAAGTATTGTACTTGGGTCTTTTGAGAGATTAATATGAGCAGACGAGAATCCTTTGGGAATTTCAACTAGTACAGGATTGTCTTCACCAGATTCTATCTCAAGATACTTTCCATCTTTATTTTTAATGATAAAGACGACTGTTCCTTTTATGCATACATAGTAACTATGTCTAATAATGTGTAAATGAGGACCTTTTCTTTCGCCAGGTTCAATTATTGTTACATAAACCATTTCAGGCTTAACTGTAATTGTTTTATCCCAGTCACGCCACACTGGAATCAAAAATCCATTCACATGATTATCGTATATATCCTTGGTCTCATGTTTTTCAAGTTTATACCAATGAATTTCATCTTCGAGCATTTTACAGAATCATCATTTAAGAAGAATTAAAGCTTTTACTACCAAACAAATTTTTATAAGGAATATTGATACTTACTTCCAATAAAATTAGATGCGAGGAAAATTTGATATTAACATAATTTTTGTTATAAAAAATTACCTTTTTATCTACATTATGATTTTTAAAAATATCTTGAAAGTTCTTGGTTTAATTCCAGCAAGAGGTGGTTCTAAAGGAATTCCTCTAAAAAATATTAAAAAACTAGCAGGAAAACCACTTATTCAATTTTCTATAGAATCAGCTAAAACCTCCAAACTCCTCGATAGGATAATTGTTAGTACTGATGATATGAAAATTGCACAAATCTCAAAAAAACTTGGTGCTGAAGTCCCTTTCTTGAGACCTGGAAAAATATCTCAGGATAGTTCTTCTCTTTTGGGAGTTGTCAAACATTGCTTGAAACATCTTTCAGAAAATGAATCATATACTCCTGATATCATTTCAATCTTACAACCTACTTCTCCACTACGTACATCTAAAATGATTGATAATTCGATAAAACTCTTGAAGACAACAAATGCTACTTCGGTTCTTAGTGTTTCTATAAAGCGACATCATCCATTTCGTTCCTTCTGGCTACCTAAAAAATTTCTAAAACCATTTAAGCCTACTTTTGAGAAATTTTATCAAAGACAGAAGCTCCCGTCTTTATACTATCCCACGGGATCAATCTATACATTTTGGAGTAAAACACTACAGCAGCATAATTCAATATATGGACCTAAAATTTTTCCTTTAATTGCTAAAGAAAAAGAATTTCATTTAGATATTGATAATCCGTATGAGCTTTTTGTAAGTGAAATGACATTACTTCATTGGAACAATTGGTTTAAAAAATATCTAAAAAGATAAAATTTTAAACATATTAATCAATTTTGTTATTGAAAATAACTTCAAATTATTTTAAACTTCATTACCGCCTGACCAAATCTTCGGTAGAAAAAAATGTGTTACCTAGTGAAAATCATTAACTTATCTTTCAGCAAGAATTGTAGCATGATTTCGCATAGATTTGACATAATTCTGATTATGCTGATAAATAGCATAATTAAATCCATTACTCTTCAAAGTTTCAATAAGATCCTCTAATTTGTGACTGTTATCGTAAGCACCATATTCAATTTTCAATGCAGAAACTTTATCTAAATTATTATTTGACAGAAAAAATTCGCAACCTTTACAATCCATCTTTAACAAATCTACTTTAGAAATTTCATATTTTGATATGATGGTATCTAAGCTATATCCTTGAACTTCAACAATTTTAGCATTTTTTCCATGATGATTATATACGAATGAAGCTGAATAAGAAATATCTGCTTCACTATCTTGAAAAAATTTTAGAGTTTCATCTTTCCCCATAGCAGCATTAACTGCAATAATATTTTTAGATAAATCTGGATTCAAACTAATATTTTGAATCATTGCATCATAATGTGCTTTTATGGGTTCAAATGAATACACTTTTGCACCTTCATTCGCATAAAAAAGGGCTGTATCACCCACATTAGCACCTACATCAAAAACTATTTTATCCTTCATTTTTTTTGAATTGTCTACATCATGAATTTTTTTGATGAATGTTTCCCAAATGGAACCCACGTAAATTGAATTTAAATAAAATTTTGGTCCATTATTTATCTCAACGATTTTTTTATCATTAATTTTTTTTATATAAAAAATTTTGTTAAAATTAGGAATTTTCTCTTTACTATTTGTAACAAAATATACCCCGTCCTTAATTCCTAAGAATAGTAATTCTATTAAATTTTCATCTTCTAATGCCATTTTTTCTAAATTTATTTGAAATGTATTTCTTCCATCAAAAGAAAATTCAATGATATTTTTTTTTATTTCTGAACATGAGATTGAAAAAGTTATTATTCCAATCAGGCTTAACATAACTTGAAATTTATTTGCTTTAAATTTGACATTAATTCCATTTTTTAGTTTTAAATGAAATATGTTCTGTTTTGTTAATATTGAAAAAATTAAACCTAGTAAATTATCTATGATGTGTCTATAAGGTAGAATTAAATAAATTTGCTCGAAACTATAGTTACGCATTAAACTTCGTTACCCGCCTGACCAACCAAGCTTCTCATCATACTGTTCTAATGTAATTTGAAGCGCATGTCTTTCTACATCTTTTTTAATATACCGTGCTCCATGCATTGCATTTGGTCCATCATGAAATATTGCAACACTGTTATCTAGATTATATGGCTCAAAAATGATTGATGATTCATCATCTTCAGCAGAGATATATGTTCCACCTGGGTCTCCATTTTTCCAGTTCTTAGAAAAATATATCATAAAAACTAAGGTGCTGGGACCAACATTATGAACGTGAGGAAGTTGAAATCCACCTTTTTTCATTGCTATAAAGTGAAAATATTTTAATTTATTCACAGGAACACCTGAAAATTTTCTAAAATTTTCTACAAACTCTTTTGATCGTGCATATCTTTTAAGATCATTCCATTCTTGACTTAGTGCTGGATCATCTTCATCTCCAACAACTTTATTTTTACCATACCCTTCAAAATATAGACTAAAACTCTCTTTACCTATAGCAGTTGTATGATTCCAAGTTTCGTCTATTTTTGGATATGATTCATACAACTTTTCATAGAAATCTCTTTGAAATAATTCTTCGATGAATCCAAATTTACAAGGAGTGTTTTTTCTAAATGCATCTGACTGCGCAAAAATATTATCCCAATTTATTCTGTCTGAAAAGTTTTCCATTTTATAAACTCCTCTCGTTTTTAATTATTTATGTATTTGACTCTAATGCTTTTGTATTCATTTTATATAAAATCGAAGTTAAAAGAGCCTTGTAGGCTTTTTTAATCAATGGTTTAATTAACTTGAATTTGAGACTCAGCTTTAAGTCAATATCAACAGTAACTCTAGTACCAGAATTATTTTTTTCATATAACACGTTAATCACAGTTCCTTTTGCTGGTCCTGAAATTATTTGAGAATATAATTTGTTATCAGAAATTTTTTTATGAAGCGTCTTTTGTTCTATTTTTTTTTTAAAAACAGATGTAAAAAACATTACTTCGTCCGTAATTGTTTCGTTATTGTTTACTTCTACTATTTTTACACTTTTGAGTTGATCTGGAATATAATTCGGTAGACTTTCATAATCTGTTGCTAGATTTACCAACTGATGAGGTAGAGCGTCTAACTCTATCGAAAATTCATACTTATCCAACTACAACTGAAAAAAAACCTCATTATTTAATTATTTATCAAAATATACTCGAGAAAATTATAAGAAAGATAAGGTTTTAAGTAAATACTAATTATTCCAGTTAATGAAAACTAACTTCAAATCATCTAAAACTGTTACCCATGAAAAAAATATCAAAGAACCTATTGCAGGTTCTAAAAAAGATTTTACGGAAGAAGAATTTGAAGAATTTATTCTTAAGACTGGTGCAGTTGGTTCGTATATGGTATTTCGCTCTGGAAAGAAAGATGATGAAATGGGTTTAGATAGTCTTTAATGTATTAATTTCAAATTCTTTTTTTCTATCCCAACTCTTAAATCATGAAAAAATAATTGAAAAAAAATGACTGAGTTATCAGAAAAACAACTAATTATAGAAAAAGTCATGAAAAATATATTCTATAATCCAAATTCAAGAAAATCCTTTAATTTAGTAATAAAAAATTTTGCTTTAAATCTACAGGATATATGGGATGGTAGTTCTGCTAGTGATCTTATTCCAGAAAATCAGAAATATGTAAACAAACCTTCCATAGTTATTGGTCGTGGACCTTCTTTAAAAAAAAATAATCACCTAAAGATTTTAGCTGATAGTAATTTTGATGGTAATATCGTTTGTTGTGATGGGGCTCTAAAATCTGCATTAGATGCGGGTGTGACTCCTGATAAATTTCCAAATTTTTATGTGGCAACTATTGATCCTGGAGAAAAATTTTATACATTTTATGATCACGAAATAATCGATCATTATGGGCATAAGATTAAAGGGTTTTTTTCTACAGTCATTCACCCAAAAACAGTTTCCAGAATAAAAAATAATAACATATCATTCTTTTGGTTACATTCTTTACTTGATTATAATGAAGGTGAAAAATCATTCAATAGTATTTCTGCTATAATGACAAGATCAAAAAAACACATCACTGGTTTACCTGCAATTCAGACAGGTGGTAATGTAGGAACCTCTGCATGGTTTATCAGTTGGAAAATTTTAAAATCTAATTTAATTTCCTTGATTGGAATTGATCATGGTTGGCTTCCTGACGATCCTTTTGAAAAAATCATAACTCATGGAAATACTTCAAAATCGATTGGAATTAAAAAAGACGATGAAATATACAAGAAATTTTTCCCCACTGTTCACAATACTGATTTAGATTGTGATTGTATCTTAGATCCAATTTTTAACTATTATAGAACAGCTTTGATTGAATTTATTCAAAGATCACCGTCTGAAATTCAAACTATTAATTGTACAGAAGGCGGTTCAATTTTTGGTCAACGCATAAAATCAATGAAATTTAATGATTTTCTACTTTCAAATAGAAAATAGTCTCAAAAAATTAGAAAAGTATTAAAGTATTTTGAAGAATCTCTAATCTATGAAAATTCTTTTAATTGTGCCTGAAGTAAGAATGGATGAAGCACCATATACTCCTGCGTTATGGTCTGGTATACTTGGCGCAATAGCAGAAAAAAAAGGTGCCGAGGTGGGACTATTAGATTTAAACGCATTACGTATGAATTATTCAGGAAATCTAATACCTCTTGAAAAAATTGAAGAAGAAATTTCAACAGAATCTTGGGATCTTGTTGGAATAGGTGGGTTGACAACCACATATTCTAGAATGAAAGAAATAATTCCTCTAATTCATAAAAATTCTCCCAACTCTATTATCATTGCTGGTGGAGGCTGGGTTACTTATAACCCCGATGAAATAATGCAATTAATTCCTGAAATCGATCTTACATGTATTGGTGAGGGTGAGGAAACCTTTTCTGAAGTTTTAGATGAAATTCAAAATAAAACTTATAATTTTTCTAATATTGATGGTCTGTGTATTAGAAAAGAACACGAGTTTGAATATACCCCTCCTAGAGCATTAATTTCTGATCTTAACCAGATTCCTTATCCTGCATATCATCTTTATGAAAATGATATTTACTTTAGATACTCATCACAGCCTCATTCTGCTGAATCTATGAATGCAAAACGAAGAATGGCAGTAGTTTGGGAACGTGGATGCCCTAGAGGCTGTACCTTTTGCTCTCATAATGGAATGTCTAGGGGAGATCAACAGAATATTTTGGGCAAAGGTGATAAAAGAGAAGGTGAAAAACTGATTAGGATTGTTGATGAGAAATATGATACATTCCAACTTCCGGCTAGATGGCCTACTCCAGAATATGCTGTAGAAAATGTAAAATTTCTCCATGAAAAATTTGGGATTGATTTCTTAACTATTATGGATGAAAATATGACTAGTAATGCAAAATGGACTGAAGCATTCTGTAGTCTTTATGTCAAAGAGGGCCTTGACAAAAAAGTAAAATGGGGAACATTAGGTGATGCACCTAGCGTTGCAACAAAACCTCATTTAGTTAAACTAATGAAAAATGCTGGATGTTGCTATATTTCATTTGGATTTGAATCTGCTTCTGATAAGGTACTTAATGATGATATTAAAAAAGGACAAACTCAGGCACATTTACAAAAAACTATTGATACCATTAAGGAAGCTGGATTGAGACCGATTACTACTTTCATGATTGGAAATGCTCATGAAAACATTGATGATCTTATGGAGACAATGATGTTTTGGATAAAAAATGGGATTTTAATTGATCCTTTCATTTGTACTCCTTATGTTGGCAGTCCAATCTTTTATGATAATAAAGACTACATTTTAGGACAATATGATGAAAGAATAAAAATTCTTAACACAAATCCTAATTGTGACAAGAAATTACTTGCAAAATTAAAACTTAGAGCACTAGATAAATTTATGGCTGAATGTGGAAATGCAACTGACTACACCGCTACAGTTAGTCAGTATTTTACAATACCTGAATTATTTGCTATTAAGCGATTGATGTACAAACAGGATTTTGTACGACTTTTGCGTATGGCACATCAGCGTTATGAGCAAACAGGATTAGAACAATGGAACCATAGTAAAAAATGGTCAAAATACTGTAATATTTGTAAATCTAGAGAAGAACTTCTTAACACACCACAAATTCAGACTAATTGATGTTTTTAATAAAAAAATAACTTTTCAATAACAATAGGATCTAAAATTATTATATGTTAACAGTTATTGGAGTCAATTGAGATGTTACTGGCTCCCTTAACAGTTTTTTAAGAAAAACTCTTGTAATTATACGACTTATTCCTACTTCATCATTTCCATAATTCCTCAGAGATCTACTAAGTGTATCTTTTTGTTCATCTTTAAGAACAAATTTAATTTCTAATGGCTTGTCAAATCTGAAAGTTTCCCATTTTTCCATATTAAGCTCTTTCAAAAATTTCATGATGTCATACTTGAAAATTGCAGTTGGTTCAGATTCAATATTTGTAAAAATATTTCTATATCGATAAGAATCGTATGCTATTACTTCGTTTACAAATTCTAATTTTTCATTATCCATCTTACCTTCATTTTCTAATAGTTTCAAAATAGTATGTTTCACCAAATCAGCTAAATCTTCCACATATTTTGCCAACAACAATCCGCTATAGTGATATAACAAATTTAATCCCAATTCCCCATTGATGTAGCGTTGAATTGTTCCTGATTTTGCCACAAAGTCTTGTAACTTACTTTTATCATCCCATAGCTCATTTCTTGTTGCATTTTCATACTCGTCAAAAACTTTCTTAAGATTTCCTTCCATTTTGTATTCATGAATTAATTTTATCCAATTAAATGGAGAGATTCCAAGAGATTTAATAAATTTTACAACAGTTCCAAAAATTTCATTATTGTATATAGTTTGAACAATTAAATGCATTTTTCTACAATCCAAATAATCTTCAAAAGACAGTGTATTTGTAGAAACACAAATCTCCTCGATTTCTGCTGCTGGCATTGTTTTTCCTAAAACATTATACGAACCGAAATCTCTTGGCAAGACTCTATATCTTAATGACATTTCATATTTCTTCTTAGTATCGTCTGTACACAACTCTGTTCCAGGCAACATCATCAACTGATAACTGTCAATTCTGTTAAATCCTGCATCAATAATTGCCTTTATTGTATCAAAATGTGATTGTTTTTTTTCTCCTGGAAGACAAAGAATTATCTCACTTCTAGAATCCGCATTAATTTTAGATGATTCCATTGCTAATTCCATTAATTTATCTGCAGAAATATTTGATCTTTTTATATTTTTCAATGTTTGAGTATCTAATGTTTGTACAGAGCCTGACAGCCTAATTGCTCCTCTAACTAAATTTGCCGCGTTTAAAACTTTCTCTTTATTATTTTTTCCTGTATTTACATGAATATATTCAGGCCAATTATATTTATCCTGACATCTAGCAATTGTTTTACAGGTATCAACATCCCAATTAAACATTCCAAAATTTGAATCAACAATTAACAAATTATTTCCACCACCTTTTTCTACAACAGTTTTCATTTTTTTGCCGATGTATTCCAATTCTAAATCTATCTTTTCATGTTTACTTCGATTTACTCTATTATAATATAATTCTCCCTCCACACAAAATGTACAGGCAAAAGGGCATCCTCTATTAGTTTGAATTATTGGTTGAAATTTTCCATCAAAAAACTCATCCATTTTTCCTTGAAGATATGGTGATGGAATTACTGTCAAATCGCTTATTCTATCAATTGTTTCGGAAATTTGTATTGAGCCATCTTTTCTAATAAAATCTACAGATGGTAATTCATCTGAAATCAATTCTTTTTTAAAATCAACATTTACCAAATTAGCTACTAAAGTTGCAAATGCCATCTCTCCTTCTCTTTTTACATAAAAATCAATTTCAGGATGACATTTTAAGAATTCTTTTTGTTCATCTGAAGTAATTGGATAGTTCGGACCCCCAAAAACTGTTATAACTTTAGGATTTACTTGCTTAATTCTTCTAGCAAAGGCTAAAGAAAGTTCCAAATCCCATAAATAATTACTAAATCCAATTATGTTTGGGGTTTCATTCTCTAAATCATTCGCAAGTTTTTCTGGATACTTGTATATTTGAATTGGATTTTTTAGTTCTAACACAAGTTCCGTAAATGTTGCTATACCACCAACTGCAGCTGGCATTGCTTCTGATGAAATTTGTTGTTGAGTATATGTCAAATCAGCTAACCAAATTTTTACATTATTATCCTTTATTGGAATTCTTGTTGTTTCATTAATTTCTGAATTTGTGTTAGATTCCTTTTTTGATGAATCTATTGTGATTAATGTCATTTTTCTATTAACCTGAAAATCTTATTTATGCTTATATACTTAATTGCTTTGATGCGATTCATTGTTATGTAAGATTTTTGTCAAAATTTATTAAATCGATCTATAATTAAGAAATACTTGGTTTTCATAACAGCCGAAATTGGAATTAATCATAATGGCGATATAAATTTGGCAAAAAAATTAATTGATAATGCTGTAAAAGCAGGTTGTGATGGAGTAAAATTTCAAAAAAGAAATATTGATAAAGTTTACACTAAAGCATACCTCGACTCTCATAGAGAAAGCCCATGGGGAAATACACAGAGAGACCAAAAATTAGGCTTAGAATTTTCTGAAAAACAATATGAAAAAATAGATGAATATTGTAAAAAGAAAAAAATTGAGTGGTATGTATCATGTTGGGATATTTCTAGTCAAATCCAAATGCGAAAATTTGGAACTAAGTATAATAAAATTGCATCAGCAATGATAGTTCATGAAAAATTGTTGGATATAATAGCTAAAGAAGGTAAACATACTTTTATTTCAACAGGTATGAGTACGATTAAAGACATTGAAAAAGCAGTGAAAATTTTTCGTAAACATAAATGTTCATTTGAACTAATGCATTCTCATAGTGCATACCCCATGCCTAAACAAGAAGCAAATCTTAGACTTATTCCATTTTTACAAAAGAAATTCAAATGTGATGTGGGTTATAGCGGTCACGAAACTGGTAGTTACTTAATTCCAGTTCTTGCAGTTATTCTAGGTGCCACATCTATAGAACGACATATTACACTTGATAGATCAATGTATGGTTCTGATCAATCAGCTTCTTTGGAATTACATGGATTGACAAGAATGATTAGAGATGTTCGTGGTATTCATTCCATCCTGGGTGATGGTAAAAAACGAATATGGGATTCAGAATTACCTGCACAAAAAAAACTTAGGGAAGTTTTGAATTAAAATGAAGGATGAAATCAATAATCACACACAAAATACAGATTTTACAACAAATTCAATTGAATCTACCAAATGGATAGATAATAAAGGACGGAATCAACCTTTTCTTCCTGTTCACAAACGATCACTTCGATTTATAGACAAAATTCAAGAAAGAAATGCAAAAATAACTATGTTAGAACCTGATCTTCTTTTAACTAAAAATAGAATGGATATTAATTACAGAATCGAGTTTCTTCATGATGTTTTTTCCAACAATGTTGAACCAGAAAATACACTATATTTTCAATTCCTATCTGATAAAGATAATCCAAGTTTGGTTCTAAGTAATACTATCCTTTCTGAAAATTTTCAAAAGTTGTTTGTGAATATCAAAAAAAATGGTCAAGTTAACCCAATATTTGTAGCCAAATATGACTCAGACTCAATTAACACTCGTTATATTCTAAACGGCAAAAAACATTGGAAACAATACAGAAATGACACTGGATTTCAGATTATCGATGGCGCACATAGACTTGCTGTTTGTCACTTTTTGAAACATAAAGTAATACCAGTTAAAATCATAAAACCACTATCTTTTGAAATTCCTAATTATACAGATTATATTGCAGTAAAAGAAAATCAATATAGAAATAATTTAAAGTGATTTTATGGGCGATATAGTAAAAATTACAGGAAAAGAGGTTCTTCCTGATCCTGAAGGCTGGAATATTCCAAAAGAACAATTCAATTTACCTTTTACAGTTGAACTAAAAGAAAATTTTCACATTCATTGGCACGATCTAAGAATTGAAATGATGCCTAAAGACTTTGAAAAATTTGCTAAAGCAATAACTAAAGCATATCAAAAATGGGAAGATGATGGAAAGCCACAAGAACTTGATAACATGAAACGATATGGTTTTTGGGAGGGTGAAGAAGATTATCAATTTTATAAAGATAGAGACAAGAAATTTACTCCATCTGGAGAGTTATGTCATCATTTTCAAAAATTCCCAAGAACTGAAGGAGGAAATCTATTCTTTGATACCATTTTTCAAGTAGAGCTTCAGAAAGTTGGACAGTATCATATTCATTATAAAAATTTAAGAATTGAATTAGGTAAAAATCGCCTCAAGCAAATGACAAAGGCACTACAAGACACTGTAAATGATATGTCTTAAAAAACTAAGATTCTTTTT
>Ga0066372_10000686_pt1 | contig 12934 bp, 9 predicted proteins | sample Knorr_S15_td_250_FD_77011 | JGI IMG/M metagenome (GOLD analysis project Ga0066372, IMG submission 77011) | Marine microbial communities from Southern Atlantic Ocean transect - Knorr_S15_td_250_ad_251m_LV_A | ecosystem: Environmental > Aquatic > Marine > Oceanic | place: Southern Atlantic ocean... | reverse complement strand
GATACCTCTCTCCCTATTTCGTAACTGACCCAGAACGCATGGAAGTCAGTCTCGAAAATCCAGTCGTGCTAATCCATGAAAAGAAGATTAGCGCGATGAAGGACCTTCTACCATTACTGGAACAGGTAGCTCGACTTAGCCGACCACTCCTCATAATTGCGGAGGATATTGAAGGTGAAGCCTTGGCAACGTTAGTCGTGAACAAGCTTCGTGGCACGTTAAATGTCGCGGCGGTCAAAGCGCCTGGGTTTGGTGACCGACGTAAGGCGATGCTGGAAGACATCGCTACATTAACCGGTGGCAAAGCTATCACTGAAGACCTTGGATTAAAACTTGAGGGGATTCAAGTTGAGGATCTTGGAAAAGCCAAGAAAATCACAATTGATAAGGACAACACGACTATCGTTGAAGGTGACGGCACGCAAAAAGCCATTCAAGGTCGTGTAAAGCAAATTCGTGCGCAGATCGAGGATACATCCTCAGATTACGATCGCGAAAAACTCCAAGAACGGTTAGCTAAGCTGGTTGGTGGAGTAGCAGTCATTAAAGTCGGTGCTGCAACCGAAACTGAAATGAAAGAAAAGAAAGCCAGGGTTGAGGACGCCATGCACGCGACGAAGGCTGCTGTTGAGGAAGGAATCGTGCCAGGTGGGGGTGTAGCTCTGATTCGTGGTTCCAAGAGCCTGAGCAAACTCTCGCTAGAAGGCGACCAACAGATCGGCGTCAACCTAGTAAAGCGGGCTGTTGAAGAACCTCTTCGATGGATTGCGGTTAACGCAGGACATGAAGGGTCGATTGTAGTAGCCAAAGTGAAGGAAATGAAAGATGTCGAGTCCGGGTTTAATGCGCAGAATGAAAGTTACGGAAATTTGGTTAAAGCTGGGGTGATTGACCCAACCAAAGTCGTACGAACTGCGCTGCAGAACGCGGCATCAATCTCATCACTGCTACTAACAACTGAAGCTTTGGTTTCAGAGATTCCTGAAGCCACGCCGGCCGCGCCTGCTCCAGGTGGCGCACCTGGTGGCGGTATGGGTGGTATGGGCGGGATGTACTAAATACAGCGCCTAAGTAAGACCTGTAGATAAAAAGCCTGACGGGCTATGGCCCGTCAGGCTTTTTTGTTTACATACCTGTTTAAGGAAGGCCCAGATAATAAATTAATCAGCGCAAGGTAAATGTTAACTCGATAACAACCAGCACTGGTACAGGCTGCCCAAAACGCGTACCTGGCACAAACCGCCACTGTCTAGCCGCCTTTAAAGCTTCTTCATCAAGTCCGAACACTCGATCGAGTGACTTGGTGATTCGAACTTCGGCAACAGTACCCTCAGGTGACACAACGGCTTCAATCCAGACAGAACCCTGAACTTTAGCTCGCATGGCATCCGCCGTATATTTCGGTTTAACTTGTTGGATAGGTTGTGGCAGAACAATACCAGCTCCTGGGCGATAGACCCCCCCACCCGCTCCTCCACCCTCGCCTGGACCAAGTCCAGACCCTTCACCGGGACCAATACCTGAGCCTTCTCCAGTTCCTCCTCCTCCACCTGAACCTATTCCTTGGGAAATCGAAACGGCCTTGGCGACTGGAAGACCTTCAAACACACCTGGAAGAGTCTGACTCGATGAAGCTAGCGTTCTCGCTGGAATATTTAATTCTGGCTGAGGTTCTGGTTCATCCTCACGCTCCTGTTCAGGATTTTCTAGATCCGCAGGTTGACTGACTGGTACTGAGGTCGCATCCGGCCCTTCCAGTTCAACCTGTCTAGCTGGCTCTGGCAATTCATTTCCACCACCACCACCACCACCACCTGGTCCAGCCATAGGCACCCAGACTATGTCGAAGTGTCTTAAGTCTGGTAAAAGAGGAGTCACACGATTGCGGGCTAAATATCCCGCAATAAAGAGACCAACCAGATAGATTGAAATGTGACTTGCGACCGACACCACCAGCGCACCATTAATTCTCTTACTTGTCTTTTCTGCAGCGAACAACCTGTCGACCTTTGGCCCGTCATCAGACCTAATAGACAGCTCACTCGAAGTTCTACAAAAAAGGTCCACGTCGAGAATGGTCGACAGTATGAAGCCGACGCGGCTCAGAAAATTCAATATCCTTTTACGATAGGTTTCGACCTGTGATTTCCAGGACACCACGACAGTTACCTCGGCTTGGAATCCGGCAGGCGCTTAACTCACCAGGAGACGCACTTCCTCGCCTATATCGCACAAGGCTAATGCCATTGATTTCTATCTAGTAAGACGACGAACTCTTCTGATTAGTCGTTTTACTCAGCGTTTTATACACGGCCCGCCCAGGCTCCGATCGACGCATTACCGCCACCATAGGCATGAAGGACACTCAAAGCATCCGCAGCCCGTGACTCACTTTGAATCGCAATAAGAACACCGCCACGACCTATCAAACTCTCAAATATGAATCCATCATGGACTTGGAATCCAACTTTACGCATCGTCGCAGCCAGCCCGTCGCTACCAAAATCATGTTCGCCACCATGTTGCAAAGCTGTATTAAGAGTGCCAAATGTCCTTACAACTCCCACGTTCTTAACATCCAGTGTTTCACCAGAGCCCCCAAACGTTTCTTCGACAAGTGCATTCACCTCAGGTGATTCAACTGCCATTAGACTAAGCTCTGCAATAGTAAAATCATGACTAACGAGTGCGGAAAGACCTCGTCCTGCTGACCCGACATCTTGAAAAACACCAACCGTGTATTGACCCATTTCTATTGTTTCCATTAATCGATAGAACCTTTAGCTATATCCCAATACAGCGCGCTGTCTATTATTCATATAATGAATTTTTTTTTACTAGGACACTAAGTAAGTTTCCTACATGCAGTGTACAAGTTCCATATAGTCTTTTGCAAAGTGCAGCCTCGCATAGCTAACCCGTACGACATCTTGATTAATGTTAATATGCAAGACATGAAGGAGTGTCATCATGAATATTGGTATATTGGAAATACTGGTTATTCTGCTGATTATTGTCTTTATTCTAGGCGGTAATCGGCTGCCTGAACTTGGACGAGGTTTAGGACGCGGCATTCGAAATTTCAAAGAAGCAAATCGGGGAACCGAGCAGGAAAATCAGAAAACTAAATAGCACCTTAGATTACAATTCGAAAATCTCCAACACGCCGCGTGATCCGCTCTCGATCAAGGTACCCAAGAAGTGGTATTGCGAACTTTCTGGTAATCTCGTAACGTTCTTTAAATGTTGTAACGTCCAACTTAATTTCATCTGACAGATTATCACTCCTCCCTTGTTTAAGAGCTTTCACTTCCTTCTTCAACCGTTCTAAATTCAATGCATGAAACAGAAGAGTTTCGACTTTAATGAGCACTTTCTTCCGAATCATTAAATCCGTAATGCGGTCAGTTGCCTCCTCGTCTAATTTCGTTATTGAATGAAGCGACCCGCGGTCTGGCGGTTTCAATCCAGCCTTGAAATATGCCTGTTCAATCGCTGACTGTGCTTCTGACTCGTCAGATGAAAGTGAGACTCGATGATCACTAAGTGCCAAACGATCCTTAGCAGTTATTAATCCTTCTTCCACTAATTCACTCAACAATAGATCAAAGAGCGGAAGCTTTCTTCTCCCAAACAAACGTTCACGGGCTTCTTCGCGAGGTAACCCTTCGGATAGTGGTTCTAATAAATGAAATTCCTTTAGAATCTCTAAAAGTATTTGTTTGATCTCTTTTAGAACTACAGTCGACACCACAGCTTCCGCTACACGCACGGCGTGCCCAAAAGAGACCAGCGCAAGCATTACTGCCTCAACATTATCTGGCGATACCCCAGCACGACTCACTAATGTTTTAGCATCAAGTCCAATAACACCTTGTTCTTCAAGCATTACTAAAATAGCTTCGTCTAATTGTATTTTTTTTGCGCTATCTTGATATAACGGATCCAGTCGCTGAAAACGTTTCCAAGCTGACTCTGTTCTTACTGCACTTCGAGGCACTTGTGGGTCCAGAACCATCCCACCCGCAATCGTAACTGAAGGCGAGTAGGCCCGAAGAATATACCGATCGCCTCGAGTCAACACCGTAGGCGCTTCAAGATTTAAACGGACGTACGCACGTGCTCCTGGAGCGACTTGCGCCATAGATCTACTAGGCCGTTTCGCATCATTAGTAAATGTATCAATTCTTGAGCTAGGGCCTACAACCGTTACGCGACCAAGCGTTTCAGACGTTCCGTGATGAAAACGAATTCGTGTGCCCTGTCGTAGAGGTTTCGCACTTGGTAATAACTCCAAGACCGCATCGATACGATGTGTTAAATCGAAACAACTTGGCTGCGTCAACGCATCTCCTCGGGTTACATCACGAAGGTCAAGCCCTCCTAGGTTAAGGGCAACCCGCTGGCCTGCCTTCACTAGGTTTTCCTTTTCACCGTGAACTTGTATTCCACGCACTTTTATCTTGCGATCAGAGGGTAGCAACTCGAGGTCGGTTTCCATTGAGATTTCACCAGTAACCAATGTGCCCGTAACAACGGTGCCAAAACCTTTAACAGAAAACACACGATCAATCGGTAATCGCACGGCTGTTCCAGTTGTAGTGCTCGATACTTTGGCAGTTAGGTCTCCTAAAACAGAACACAGTTCCGGTATACCCGAGGCCGTATGGGCCGAAACAGGAACAACTGGTGCTTCAGACATGAATGATCCAGTAACTAGTTCGCGAACCTCGAGACGAGCAAGCTCAATCATTTCTTCATCAACCAAATCACATTTTGTTAGCGCAATAACTCCAGCTTCAACATGAAGAAGTTTGCATATATCAAAGTGTTCTCTAGTCTGCGGCATAACAGATTCATCAGCTGCCACAACTAATAAGACAGCATGTATACCACTAACACCAGCGAGCATGTTCTTCACAAAGCGTTCATGACCAGGGACATCGACGAAGGACAGCATCGTTTCATGATCCTGACGGTAATGGGCAAAACCAAGATCGATCGTAATCCCACGTTCCTGTTCCTCTTTTAGGCGATCTGGATCAATCCCCGTTACCGCACGAACCAAGGCGCTTTTTCCATGATCTATGTGACCCGCCGTACCAATAACAAGCGTCCTCATCAAGTCGAAGCTCCAGAATCCGAAAACTGTCAGCGAGGTCTGCGTTTACCTGCCACTCGATTGCGCGGAACGCGCTTCTGCTTAGAATTCTTAGATGTTAGCGTGCGACGACGACGTCTTGGCTCACGCTGATGAGAAACAGAAGCTTTCAGAATATCCACTAAACCCAAATCCACGTGCCGTCGCTCAAGATCCACCCGTATGACTTGCACTCGAACAGAAGCGCCGAGTCGATAGGATTTTCTTGTTTTTTCTCCTTGCAGTAGATGTTCTTTATCAATAAAACGATAATAATCGTCGGCCATACTCGATATATGTACGAAACCTTCAACAAAATGGTCAATAAGTTCGACGAATAAACCAAAAGCTGTCACACCAATGACATAGCCGTCATATTCGTCACCGACTTTATCCGCCATAAAACGAACTTTCTTCCACTGCAATAACTCTCGCTCTGCCTCTTCAGCACGCGTATCAAGTTGAGATACCTGCTTAGCTATTTCAGATAGCTCCTCAAAATTCTTCTCGCGGATCGACTTATTTACTTCTTGTTGTCGACTTCGACGTAATACACGATGAACGACGAGGTCTGAATACCGGCGAATCGGTGAAGTAAAATGTGCATAGTGTTCTGCCGCCAGCCCAAAATGACCAAGACTCTGAACGTCGTACCTCGCCTTCTGCATGGTGCGAAGCATTAAAAATACAATGGGCTTTTCTTCAGAGGTTCCTTTCACTCGATCAACTAATTTCTGAAAATGTTTAGGGCGTGTTCCACCTCTAGATACCAAGGTATGCCCTAACGTTGAAATGAACTCTTTGAATTGTGTAACTTTCAAGGGATCGGGGGATTCATGAACGCGATAAAGTGTGGCTATTTGATTACTATTCAAATGGTCTGCCACAGTCTCATTAGCAAGAAGCATGAACTCTTCGATGATTCTTTGGGCAACGTTCCTCTCACTTGCTGTAATCGCCTCTATAAGCCCAGCTTCATCAAGAACAAGCTCTGCCTCCCTCACATCAAAATCGATTGAACCACGAAGACGCCGTCGTCGTCGAAGTATATGAAACAACTCATGCATTAACTGAAACGGCGGAATTAGGTCGCGATACCGATCTCGCTCGACCGACTCTGCGTCAGTTAAGATGCAACTTACTTCGTGATAAGTCATTCGAGCAGAACTGTTAATAATACCGTCGTGTATCTCGTAGTTCACAACTTGACCTTGCGAATCAATTTCCATCAAACATGACTGAACAAGGCGATCGACTTTTGGATTCAGACTACACAGTCCAGTTGCAAGTGCTTCAGGAAACATGTGCACGGCTCGCTCAGGAAAGTAAACCGATGTTCCCCGAGCGTATGCTTCACGGTCGAGAGCACTGCCAGGTTGAACGTAATGCGCTACATCCGCTATATGCACACCCAGTAAATAATTTCCGTTAGGCTGACGTTCAATCGTTATCGCATCGTCAAAATCTCGTGCATGGTCGCCGTCGATCGTTACCGTTGTCACATTTCGAAAATCTGTACGCCCACGTCGATCAGCAGCACTGATTGATTGTCCGAAACGCTGCGCTTCCCGGAGAGCTTCTTTGCTATGAGTATCTGGAATTCCATACTTATGAAGAATAATCTCAAGATCAACACCACTAGTATTAAGCTCGCCTAGAACTTCAGTTATTCGACCTATCGGATTCCGAGTCGTAGTTGGCCATGTCGTCAACTCAACCACAACCATTTCACCAACCTTCGCATTTGCTCGCCCAGTGGCTGGAATATGGACGTTCATGATGATCCGCTTATCGAATGGGACAACAAAATTGAGGCCAGATTCGTCAATGTCGTAACGTCCCACTAACTTTTGGGCTCGACGTTCAAGTATCTTGACAATTCGACCTTCTAAGCGATCACCACCACGTTCACGCTCTACACGAGCCACCACATGGTCACCATGCATTGCTTGGTTGAGATTGACACCGGATATATAAATATCGGCAATGTCCGAATGCTTTTCATCAGGAACAACAAAGCCAAATCCTCTGGGATTGGTGTGTACACGACCGACAACTAGATTCATCCTGCTTGGTAGTCCATAGCGATTTCCACGAATCCTCACCAACGCGCCAGAAGAGACCAATGCCCTTATCCGTCGACGAAATCTGAGTTGATCGTCATCCGCTATAGAAAGAGCTTTTTGAAGTTCTCGGATCGTCGCAGGATGATCGACTTTTTTCCGAATCCGATTTAGCACTTCTTCAGTTGTGATCATAAAATCTTAAAATCGATGGTAAAACACATTTTGCCTAACCATACCGGCATCGGTGACATTCTAAACCTCGCCATTTATTGGACGTGGCTTGTCACTACGACGCTTAACGTTGAACTATTCTCGCTTCTGGAATTCAGTGGGCCTGTCGAGAATCGGACCGAGCCGAAAGTCGTGTGACCAAATCGATTTGATGAAGCAGACGACTCACGACTGCATCGGCGTCATCCTTGCAACAAAGCTGCTCCAATCGAGTAAGGATGTGTGCCAAAGCCGCTTCCGCTTCTATTATTACCTTAGCGGAATAATATTCTCGGTTTTGCTGTAGACACCGCTGATGCTTAACAAACTCTTCTCGGTAAAAATCTGTCAAGGCTGAAGTCGCACTAGGAGCCTGTGTCTGCGGAGTAGCTAAGACGTTGGACATGCCGTTCCTCATCATGTTCGGCACTATCTCGTCAGTCTAAGATCGAGACCTCTCCATGTCAACGAGCATTCACCTTTTTTTTAAGTAACACTCTCTTCATTGTCAATTGTTTCTCGGAGCAGCTTGTTAGCCAGCTTCGGATTGGCCTTGCCCTTCGTGGCAGACATGACCTTTCCGATCAAAAAACCTAGAGCACTAGTCTTTCCAGCGCGATACTGTTCAACTACCTTCCCATGATGAGACACGATATCAACAACGACAACCTTAAGATCGGCTTCATTATCGATTTGTGTTAAGCCACCACTCTCAACGATCTGTTCAGCGGATTGCCCAGTGTCGTACATCGTATCGAATACATCCTTTGCAATTTTCATACTTATCGTGCCTCGGTCGACAAGCATGATGAGTTCAGCCAAAGCTTCAGGAGATACTTTGTCTTCAATCTTCTTAACATCTTCTATTCCATAATCGTTCATTTTTCGATTAATTTCACCCAAAGTCCAATTTAGAGATCCCTTTGAATTCCCAGTTCGCGCGGCGAGTTGTTCAAAGTACCTATCAAGCCCAGGGCGAACCCGGGTCAATTGCATCGCTTGATCTCGCGTGAGACCATACTGACTCACAAGCTGTTCTCGCTTCACCTCTGGTAATTCTGGTAAAGACTCTCTGATTTCCTTAATCCATTTTTCAGTTACCTGCAGAGGTGGTAAGTCTGGTTCAGAAAAATACCGGTAATCATGAGCTTCTTCCTTGCTGCGCATCAAAAACGTCTGACCCCGATCAGTATCCCATAAGCGGGTTTCCTGAATCACCAGTCGACCTTTCTTGAGTTCAGTAATCTGTCGATCGATCTCAAATTCAATTGCTCGTTCGACAAACCGAAAAGAGTTAAGATTTTTAACCTCTGTTTTCACTCCAAGAGCAGTTTGCCCAACTGGCCGTACTGACACGTTCGCGTCACAACGTATACTGCCCTCTTCCATATTTCCGTCGTTCACTCCGATCGCAACGAGAATTTCACGCAACGCGCTAAAAAACTCATACGCCTGCCGAGCGGAACGCAGATCAGGCTCTGTCACAATTTCAATGAGGGGTACACCGCTCCGATTCAGATCGATATAACTTTTTCGCCCAGAATCAGAAAATCCAGAATGTAAAGATTTTCCAGCATCTTCTTCAAGGTGAATTCTAGTAATACCAATTCGCTTGTTATTTTGTGGGTCGATCAAATTACCATGCACTGCAAGAGGCAACGCATACTGCGAAATCTGATAACCCTTCGGAAGATCTGGATAGAAGTAGTTCTTTCTCGCGAATACTGATGTTTGAAGGATGTCGCATTCAAGTGCCAAGGCGGCCCTAATTGCATATTCAACAGCAGTTCGATTTAAGACTGGTAAAGCACCCGGTAGACCAAGGCAAACCGGACAACCTTGAGTATTAGGCGCAGCACCAAACTTCGCGCTACATCCACAGAAAATTTTTGTATGGGTTAATAGTTGCGAGTGAATTTCAAGACCGATGACCGGTTCGAATTCCATGGGAAACATACCACCACAAGTGATCAACCGAAACAGTCAGCGCCTCAACCGTGTGGTCCAGCCTCAACTACCACTTTCTCAGTTGATGACTCGAACTTCTTAAAATTCTCCATAAACATGCCTGCGAGCCTCTTCGCTTGAATATCGTAATCAAGCTCACTACTCCATGTCGATCTCGGCATTAACACATCGACTGGAACTTCTGGACAGGTTGTCGGCACGGCTACCCCAAAAACTGGATCTGGGCGATATGTCACTTGGTCCAGTGCTCCAGACAACACGGCCCGCACCATGGCCCTAGTATACGTAATAGAAATCCGTTGTCCCGTTCCGTATGGCCCACCACTCCAACCTGTATTGATCAACCATACGCGCACATCATACTTGGCGACCCGCTCGCCGAGTAACTTAGCGTAAACTGAAGGGTCCCAAACCATGAACGGCTCTCCAAAACAGGTGCTAAACGTCGATACTGGTTCGGTCACACCCTGCTCAGTGCCAGCCACTTTAGCCGTATACCCTGACAAGAAATGATACATTGCGGCGTGAGGTGTCAGTCGAGATACTGGGGGTAAGACTCCGAAAGCATCCGCGGTAAGCATGAAAATATTACGTGGGTGACCAGCCTGACCCGAAGAAAGACAACCGTCGATGAACGAGAGAGGATATGCTGCTCTAGTGTTTTCCGTCAGTGAATCGTCATCGAGATCTAACAGTCTTGTCCTCTGATCAATTGGAACATTTTCAATCACCGTCCCAAATTTCGTAGTTGTAGCATAAATTTGTGGCTCAGCAATCTGAGACAACCTTATTAACTTAGCGTAACATCCACCCTCGATATTAAAAATGCCTCGCCCAGACCATCCATGTTCATCATCACCGATTAAGCGACGTTCAACGTCACTCGATAAGGTGGTCTTGCCAGTACCCGATAATCCAAAGAATAAAGCCGTATCGCCATCAACACCAAGATTTGACGAACAGTGCATCGACAAAACATTGTTCAATGGCAACAAGTAATTCATAACGGTAAAAATTGATTTCTTAATTTCACCAGCATAATGCGTACCGCCGATCAAAATTAAACCTTTCTTGAAATTTATCGCAATTACAGTTTCTGAATTCGTACCATGATGAGCTGGGTCTGCTCTAAAGCTTGGAGCATGAATAACTGTGAAAGCTGGTTCGGTAGTTGTAACTTCACTATCGCCCCGTTGTGAGATAAATAGATGCTTCGCAAACAGGTTATGCCATGCTGTTTCCGTTATTATTCGAATGGAAACACACTGGTCTGGATCTGCACCTGCTATACAGTCACGAACGAATAGCTCTCGCCCCCTAAGATAAGAAGAAATGTCAGTATGAAGTTTTTCAAACTGTTCTTCATCCATGGGACGATTGATTTCGCCCCAAGAGACGTGCTCACTGCTCGATGATTCATTTACGATGAATTTGTCGTTGACTGAGCGACCTGTGTGGGGCACCGTCCGAAAGACTACGGGACCATTCGCTGATAAAACGCCTTCGTTCCGACGAATCAGATGTTCAACGAGTTCTGCTGTTCCAAGATTCCAAAATACTTGTCCTGGATCGAGAATACCGTGGGATACGAGTAGTTGTTTTGGTTGAGTATCGGTGACCACTTCTCTCCCTTAGACTATCTTTAGAAAATCAATGCACGCACTCCATTCCTTGGTGCAGATAATCCGATATTCTGATCGTAGCTGGGTGAACTCAAACAAGTCAACATAATGCACCAAAGTTTAAATCTAACCCTCATAGGTTGCTCGTCCGATAACCCAACAGAGACTGTCTAACTATGACTAGCAAGTCACTTCGGCTAGATCTTCATCGAAATACCGTCCCTGTCTGGAAATTGATCGCATTGCTCTTGCTTTCCATGATGTTGACCAAGTGCGCTTCGTCGCCATCAACGGTGAAACAGCCAATAACAACCCCTCAAGAAGTGCGACCTTCTCTCACACTTAAGGTTGAGTATGAAAATGCTGGGAATCAAGAAATTCTAGATATTCCACTTGAAGAATATGTAATCGGTTCTGTGCTGTCTGAGGTTGCTCTCGGACTGATAGCTCCTTCATCCAGGACTTACGTTGCGCGATTACAAGCTGTTCTAGCTCGTACATATGCAGTTGTAAATAGAGGGCGCCACGATGACGAAGGATTTGATCTTTGTTCAAATACCCACTGTCAACTCTATAAGCCACTCTCAGTCTTTTCAGATGACTTGCTACAGGTTGCAAAAGTAGCCTCGTTGGAGACAGAGGGTTTGATCATCGTTTATAACAACCGTCCAATTCAAGCCCTCTTTCACTCAGACTGCGGAGGGCACACCAGTTCAGCTGGATTAGTCTGGGGTGGGCCAACACCTCCCTACCTCCATGCGGTCGAAGATTCTTTAGATATAACTGGCACTCATACAAGTTGGACTTTTTCTATTTCGCCTGAAAAACTTTTGGCCGCCCTTAACCAAGATAAGCGTACCTACGTGGGAGAACGACTTAATCGCATTGAAGTTGTGGAGCGTGATATTTCAGGTCGGGCTGTCCGTATCGTACTAGACGGCGATCGTGCACCGATGGTCCGAGGCGAAGAACTGCGTGCAGTCTTAACTCGCCATTTCGGCCCCCGAACTATTAGAAGTACCCGTTTCGACGTACGGTATGACTCGGATCTGTTTGTTTTCTCAGGCACAGGTTTCGGGCATGGTGTTGGATTGTGCCAAAGAGGTGCCTTTGCTCGTATCCAGGCTGGACAATCGTTTAGGGAAATAATCCAGCACTACTACTCTAATGTCACGTTGCAACACCTTAACCAACACCTTCTGACTCTGTTCGATGGCACTTCATTACGGCAACTCACTCAACCTCGAAACGAGCCAATACGCTATACTTACTAGAATTAACGCCGATCGCGGTAAACAGATTCTGAAGCGGAGCGTATATCAATTATGAGTGGTCAGACATCGGTTCCGTCATCCGGTGTAGGGACAGACTTCGACGTTTCTGCAGTCGCCGAGGTTAAGTCACTGCTGCTCAGAGGTGCGAAAGGGCGCGCAAGAGAACAATACGAAGGATTAGTGGCCCGTCATCAGCACCAAATCTCACGCATCGCGTTTCGCTATCTCAAGAACGAAGCGGATGTCGATGAAGCTGTACAGGACACCTTCGTAAAGGCGTTTCTTCATTTACCCTCTCACCAGGAGAAAGTACCTTTTATAGCTTGGTTGATACGCATTGCAATCAATACTTGTCTCGATCGACTCAAAGCAAAGTCACGGCGTAACCGATGGATGCTGCCATTAATCGATTCGAACGGTAATGAACGAACTGGCCTTGCAGAACAAGTAACAAGAAACCAGAATCCAGAAGAAGAATTGCTCTCCAAAGAACAACGAACTCGGCTAAACGCAATCATTCAACGATTGCCAGAGCGGCAACAGACGGTATTAATGCTCAGTGTCTTTGAAGGCGAGACGACTCAGGAAATCAGCGCAATAATGAAGGTTAGTGAAGCCACAGTCCGAGTGCATCAATTCCGAGCGATTCGGCGG
>Ga0066372_10000683_pt1 | contig 12959 bp, 14 predicted proteins | sample Knorr_S15_td_250_FD_77011 | JGI IMG/M metagenome (GOLD analysis project Ga0066372, IMG submission 77011) | Marine microbial communities from Southern Atlantic Ocean transect - Knorr_S15_td_250_ad_251m_LV_A | ecosystem: Environmental > Aquatic > Marine > Oceanic | place: Southern Atlantic ocean... | reverse complement strand
CGTTAGTGGATTTTGTCGAAAACATACGCGCCGAATATGAAGACGGTACCATAAAATTATCTATCGTTGGCCGACCTATCTTATTGGGTGAAGTAAAAAATGAACTGCCAAAAATGATCTTAATTTTTGCGGTTTCAGTTTTAGTCATCTCGATTATTCTTTATTTGTTTTTTAGTACTTGGGTGGGCGTTGTAGTGCCAATGGTCGTTGCTTTTTCAGTAACAGTACTTGGGTTCGGTGTAATTGGTTACACAGGTTATAATATGGATCCATTATTACTGTTATTACCATTTTTTGTATTTGCCACTGTATTGTCACATTCGGTTCAATTTGTCTCTCGAGTCTTTGATGAATTGGATGAAGGTAATGAAATGAAAGAGGCTGTGAGAATAGGCTTGAAAAGGTTGTTATTTCCGAGTACAGCAGCGATAATAACCGACGCAGCAGGTTTTACTGTCTTGGCGCTTGTTGCAATTCCATCCATTCAATCTTTAGCCGTAATATGTACGATTTGGTTGCTAACGCTAACTCCGGGAATAATTGTAGCAGCCGCATTCATGAGTTTCTTAAGAAAACCCAAAAAATATAAAACAACACTTCCTTTTCAACCACTTTTGGCTACTGTTTTTGGTGAAAAAATGTCGCGTAATATTTTCTTGCCAGGCTTTATCATCCTATTATTTGGAGGTTTCATTGTCTCCCAAAATTTGAAAATCGGTGATGCTGTGGGTAGCCCCATTTTATGGCCTAACTCACTGTATAACAAAGACGTTGGTTCTATTAATTCTAACTACGACCGAATTGGAACGGATGTTTTCCAGGCATACTTCTCAGGTGATGAAGAAATCATGCTTAACCCCGATCTTTATCATCAATCAGAAGCGTTTGACCGTTATATTTATGAACGCGTATTACCTGCAACCCCGGCGTCCAGTCTAACCCCTATTATTAAAAATATTAATATGGTGCTCTGGGAAGGTGACCCATCTTATCAATTTCTTCCGGATACTATAGCTGAAGTCGGCTTTAACATTTATATGTTTAGGTCTCAAGGTGAACCGGGTGACTTTGCTGCATATACTAACCCTGGGTGGAATATAGGTAAAATGTCTATATTCACAAGCGAACATAGTGCAGAAACTGTAAATGAACTGATGAAGTTTGGAAATGAGTTTGTAGACAATTATAAGTTTAAGGAAGGCGAGCCTGTCATTCAATTTGCCGGTGGACAAATCGGACTTATTAAAGCGACCAATGATGAGATTGAGTTAAAAGAAAACCGACTATTAATCGCTATCATTATTATTATTATATTCAATCTTATTTGGCTTTACAGATCTGTGAGATTGGGAGTTATAATAATTTTTGTTTTAGTGACATCGCATTTCATGACTATGAGTGTTATGACACTCATAGATGTTGGGATGAATCTTAATACCCTTCCTCTTGCTGCTTTAGGATTAGGGCGTGGCGTCGACTACAGCATTTACATGGCAGATCGCATACGCGATGAAATGCGGCGTGGACTCGACTATTCTGTAGCTGCAAGCCGTGCTTTCAATACATCTGGTGTCGCAATTATTGTTACGGCAATGACAATGATATTACCACTCTTGCCATGGTATTTTCTGTCACCGATTCGTTTTCAGGCAGAAATGGGATTGCTTTTGGCTATTATATTGGCTTTTAATATGTTAGGTGCGATCACCATCGTTCCAGCCGCAATAAAAATTCTTAAACCTAGAGGTTTTAATTTTCATGGAGAGGTATCAGCAACATGAGTATTTGTAGTTTATATTGCAAATTTTGTCTCAGTAAGTCTCTTCAGATTGTTACTACCTAGATTTTTTTTATCTAGTTCATAATATAAGTTGATTTTAGGCTTTGATAATTATTAACGGCTTCTGGGCCTAACTCACGCCCTATTCCGCTTCCTTTGACACCACCAAAAGGTGCACCGATCGAAGGTACGTAGCCATTAATTCCAACGGTACCACAATGAACTTTCTGTGCTACCTTTAAGGCGTGTTCGTTGTCAGCACTCCAAACGGTTCCTCCAAGACCAAATTGAGAATCGTTTGCCAAAGAGATTGCTTCACCTTCGCCCTCATAAGGAATAATTGACAGCACAGGGCCAAATATTTCTTCCCTGGAAATGATTGCATCATTGGTAACATCCGTGAACACTGTCGGTTCAACAAACCAACCTTGCGGAGTATTTTTAGGACGACCACCGCCCGCTATAAGCCTGGCTTCCTTTTTTCCTTTGACAATATAACCCTCTACACGTTCACGGTGAGATTCTGAAGCCATAGGACCCATTTGGGTTTCCGGATCCATAGCATCGCCAATAACCATTGCGGACACTGTTTCAGCAACAGCTTCAGAGATTTTCTTATATTGATTTTTTGGCGCCAATATTCGTGTTCCAGCAAAACATGTTTGCCCATTATTGAGAAGACATGTCATTGGAACGCCCTGAATGAATGCATTAATATCTGCATCTTCAAGTACAATAGCGGCCGATTTTCCACCCAACTCTAGAGTTACAGGCCTTAACAAACCACCACAAGTTTCCGCAATTAATCGGCCAGCCGCTGATGATCCTGTAAAGGCAACTTTATCAACGTCTGGATGAGACACGAGATACGCGCCAACCTCACGATCAGCCGCTACCCAATTGAGAACACCTGCCGGTACACCGGCCTCAAGAGCGGCTTCAGCTAAAATATAACTATCCAAAACTGTTCCAGGAGAGGGTTTGATAACGAGAGTACATCCTGCAGCCATAGCTGGAGCGATTTTACTTATGGCCAGTGTAACTGGGTAATTCCATGGAACAATTGCAGCCACTACACCGAACGGAACTTTTTCGACTTGCGTTTCCTTACCCATTTGTGACGGACGTATATCCAAGACTTTTTCAATATTTTTTGCCTCTTCAGCATAATACTGCAATAAACCAGCAGAAAATTCAGCTTCGAATGTTGTACTTAGTCCAATCGGCATCCCGTTCTGTGTACTGACCGTCTGAGCTAACTCACCACCGCGTTTAATAAGGGCAGCAAGAAAACGTTCCATAATTTTAGCACGGTCACTAGGACTACTATTCGACCATTCTCCATACTCAAATGCAGCGCGGGCAGCAGAAACAGCGGCATCTATATCTGCATTAGCTCCTTCAGGCGCAGATGCTACATGTTCGCCTGTTGATGCATTCACAACTTTAAATGTTCGAGTGGATGATGGAGATACCCATTCATTTCCAATAAAAAACTTGTCACGGCTTTGCATTCTTTTCCTCCTATTTCTTCGTTGCTATCCAACTCTTAATTATAAAAAATTCTCTTGTAAGAATTATGCACAATTATGAGGAGTAATTAAATTTGCATACGAACAATGGCTTTAATTGTTTTGCCAGTTTCTGAATCCTCAATCGCCTGATTAATATTTTCAAAATCATAGAACTTGATTAAACGATCAAAAGGAAACCGACCCTCTTCAAAATAGTTAATGAGCTTGGGGATCATTTTGTCGGGATATGCCGATCCCTCAACAATTCCAATCAATTTTCTTCCCCCGGAAAAGAAATGCAATTCGTTAATCGTAACTTCAAAATCGGGTGGGCAAGCACCTAGAATTCCGCAGCTACCTCGTGGGGCCAAACATAAAACAGCGTCACGAATTACATCCGGTAATCCCGTCGTATCTAAAGCGGCTGCTACTCCATGAGTGGTGAGTTCAATTATTTTTTCTACTAAGTCAGTTGTTTTGTTTGGATTGAAAGTATGTGTTGCTCCAAGTTCGCGAGCCATCTCTAAACGTTCATCATTTAGATCAACGGCAATAATTGTGGATGCCCTTTGTATTTGGGCAGCCATTACTGAAGATAGACCTACGGACCCAGTACCAAAAACTACAAAAGATGATCCCTCTTTTACTGGAAGAGCATTTATGACGGCCCCTGCACCTGTTAGGATGCCGCAACCAAGAGGACCAAGTAAACTCAAATCAACCGTTTTAGGTACTTTGACAGTATTTAATTCGCGACAAATAGAAAAAGATGCAAATGATGATTGCCCAAAAAAGTTGCTATGGACTGGGCTATTTTTCATTGATAATGCAGTAGTACCATCTTCTCTTGTTGCGCCAAAGTTACGAGGCATAAATTCATAACAATAGGCAGGTTCATTCTCGCTGCAACTCTCACAGGAGCCACATGAATTGAAAGACAAAACAACATGATCACCTGGTTTTACTTTCGAAACTTTGGAGCCAATTTTTTCCACAATGCCTGCCCCTTCATGACCGAGAATTACGGGCATAGGAACTGGAAGCATACCGGCTTGTACAACGAGATCAGTATGACAAATTCCTGAAGCTACTACACGCACTAGGATTTCATCATCTCTAGGATCCTCAATATCTAATTCTAACAAGGATAATGGTTTTCCAATTTCGGTTGCAACTGCAGCAAGAGTTTTCATTCAATTATACCTCTATTTCAATATTAGCTTCGTGGTCATGAGTTGGTAACGCTACACATATAATATTCTTACTTATTGTATATATTGTCAATAACTATTATATGTTTATATAATAAGTAGTTTACAAATACATAACTATTGGGTAAAAATGGTTTTTTGAATTTCTATTAAGTTAATAGTAAGCTTAACAATAATAATAGATTCACTGCGAAGACATTATTTATTAAAGTTTTTAATCATTAGCGTTATAATCTTAAAAGAAAGTTTATCAAATATGAAAAAAAAATTACGTCTTCCGCCTCTCGAGCGCCAAGAGCAATTAGAAAAGTTTATAGTTAAGGCTGTTGCACAACGTGGTATTTCAAGAGTAACACATTCACATGTTGCCGAATTAGCAAAAGTCTCGGTATCAACCGTCCATTTTTATTTTAAACGACGTCAAGACCTAGTTGCTTCAGCAACAAAACAAGTAGAAGATTATCTTATTGATATATTTACTGAAAACCTCGAACAAGATTCAGTTACAGATGCTCTAACTGATCTGGCAGAAGCTTTTCTTCAAGGTGGATATGATAATCCTGATTTGATTAAAGTATGGTTGGATTGGAGTGTGGGCATTCGTGAAAAAGTATGGAAAGACTATCAAAGATTGCAAGAAGAACTTCACAGAAGAGTACGTAAAGTACTTACAAGAGCTAAAAGAGAAAAAGTATTACCCAAGGATTTTGATACTCTAGCGGCTACAAGGTTCTATATAGGGACTGGGCACACATTGCAATTGATGATATTTGATGGGCGCAGCAGAGGTGAAATACTTAAAGCTCAAAACGCCCTAATGCGAGCTGTTTTCTTAGATAACTACCCCGGAAAATCTTCATAAATCTGAATAATTTATTCAGTAAATTAAAACTGATCCCTCTATTAACTAGGGACTCCAATTGAACTTATAATGGTTATATTAGTATAAATTAGAGGACATCTTCTTGCTTAGTAATTAACAGCTTCGGTAATATCCTTTTTGTGCATTATATTTACAATCTCCAAGCGTGGTTGATTGATGAGCTTCTTTTGTATATTCATACCCTTCCCCATCACGGAAAAGTTTATATGATTTTTTTGCGTTGTTTTGACAGATCTGAAGCTCATCAGAACTAAAAGCCATCTTAGCATACTCGCATCCCTTATGAGGTCTCTTTGGATGTTCAAGTAGAAGATGTTGAGTAAACGATATACTTGTATATAGGAAGGTGAATAAAAAAATAAAAAAAAGCATAATGTTTTTCATAAATAATATCCTATAACCATCTTCCAAGATCTATATAATTATATATAGAGTAAGGGGGTATGTCCAAGATACTTTCTGTCTTAAAGGTTCATGCGTTTTTTCGCAGTGTGCGTCTCACCTAGTATCAGGATTCGGTTTTTTATATATTTACTCAATCCTAAGTAAACCACATAGTTTATTTCCGGTAGGATCTCGTAAATACGCTAAAAACATTTTAACTCCATTATATTCACGAATACCAGGAGGGTCTTCAATTGAAGTTCCTCCATTTTCAACACCAGCTTGATGCCATGCATTGCCTTGATCTATATCTTTAACATTAAATCCTATGGTAGCGCCATTAGCAGAAGTTGCAGGGTTACCGTCAATAGGCTCGTTAATACAGAACATTGAATCATCAAAAAAATAGAAATACCTTTTCTGTCCTGTCACAGGATTTGGGCTGAGAACACCTGGTTGCGCCCCTAAAACACCCAGTAATTTATCATAAAAAACTTTCGACTCTTCAATATCATTGGCTCCTACCATTACATGACTAAACATTTTCTCTCCCTAATTTGAAATTACTTTCCAGCTATGAACAAGGCATTTCCAAGAACCGTCATCTTGGCGGTGAAGAATATCTAAATAATTACTATCAGTAACATTTTCCTGAAGAGCGCCTCCCGAAGAGATATTTTCAACCCCTTCTTTAAAAGTCAGATAAACTACGGTCCTTTTTCTGACAATAGCCAAATCTCCTACAATCTCAATATCACTACCTTTTTCTTCAAGTTTATAAGTGGCCGACTCAAAAACTGGTCCTAGGAATTTCCTATAATTTTCTTTTCCATTTAAGATTGGCCCACCAGGCGGTAATAAAGTGATATTTTCGTCTAAAGAGGCAATATAACCATCAATATTACTTGCCTCCACAGCACTATTCCAATTTTTATACAATTCTTTAATTTTAATTAAATCAGTATTTTTTTCGTGGTTTGTAGCGTTAACATGGCTAAAGAAACCTCCTAGAAAGGAAACGACTATAATTACATAATTAAATTTTTTAAATAATATCAACATTTAATGAGTCCATGGATCCTTTCTATCATTTGAAAAATTATCAGAGTAAGACTTAGCATTAACTCTTCTTTTCTGAGGGTCTTTTACAATAAAATCAATGTTATTTTCTTTTGCAAAGGATATTGCAGATTCTTTGGAGGAGAATTTTATTTTAACCTGATTTTGGGTATTGTTAGATGACGTCCAAGCCATCTTATCTTCTATAATAGGTTTAACCTCTTCACCTCGGTACTCAAGCAACCAACCAGAATTTTTTCCTGATTGTGTAGCAGTCTTAGAGGGCTGATAAATAAGCGCCTTCATTTAATTTGGTAACCAACTTCCGTGAGCACCGAATGGTACTCTTTGAGGTAGAATTATTTGAGCAACTGGTTCATCATCAAAATTATGCGCATCTATAACCACCAATTTTGATTGATTCTTATCCAAATCATGGACAATTGACATAACATACCCCTCTGATTCATCGGAAGTTGAATTTTTAGGTGCAAATACTGGTTCACCTGCTTGGGTATTTTTTCCTAGAAAATGGTCATACCTAAAATTGCTCTCCAGATCATATTTAAATAGGTGATTTCCAAAAGTTAACGTTTCAGCTTTATTGTTTAATTCCATAGCATACCCGTATTTGGCTTTTAGTCCCGTCTTCCTATCATCAACCCGTGCAAAATCACAGGAACGATTATCAATCTGCTCCTCAGAGCAACTTAATGTTTCAAGATCTATAGTCCATTTCCATAGTTTGCCTGTGGTTTCATCACCACCATAAATTTCATCCATACCACCGACCATTGCTTTATTCTGCCTACAAACATGAATTATTATTTTATTATCTTCTTCATAAGCATTCATAGGATGAAAAACAAAACAAGGGTTAATATTAACCCATTTGATATCCTTATTAGAGCCATTTCTTGGCATAACACCTAATCTTGCTCCACATTCAGGTCTAAATCCGAAGGGATCTGAACCACCCATAGCCTGTTCCATATCAAATACTAGAGGTAGATCCATAAAAATTACAAAATTTCTAGTAATATTCCAATCGTGCATCATTACGGGTCTAGGAATATCAATAACTTCTGACTGCACCAATTCTCCAGAAGAAGAAACTCTATGATACGTTAAAAAGGGTTTTGCCATCATTTTATATCCAAAAAACAATAATTCATTAGTTTCTGGACATATTCTTGGATGAGCAGTCATTGGACCGTCTAGTTTTCCATCAAAGTCATGATAACCAACTGTTTCCAAATCATCATCTATTATCCATGGAAGATGGGCCTCTTCCAATGTAAGAATTTTTCCGGCATGTCGTATTACATGGGTGTTTGCTGGCGAAGCTTTTAAATCAAATGAAGATGCCATCATGTCCATATCTTCTTCATAATAAGGTGTTTTAATATAACGATTTTTATATGAAGCAATGCCATTAGTGATATTAATTCCATGAACCATTCCGTTTCCAAAAAACCAATGATCACTCCATCCGGACTGAGGATTCATACCATTCCGAATATACATACCATCCAAATCTTTAGGTATCTCACCTACTACTTCTAGATTATCTATAGTAATTTCTTCACTAACCGGAGCCCAATTGCCTATTAAGTGCCAAGGTTTTTCTGCAGATCCATTTTCGATTGTTTTTTTTGCAGGTGTCAAAAACTTCATTACTTTATTTAGTAAAGGAGCAGGTAATTTAAATAACAATTTTGCGGCAGTGGTTTGTAAACTCATTTGACCCCCAGTCTATTTATCCTTATTGATAATGTATTAAACAATTATAAGGAAAAATTATGAAAAAAATATTATTTTTTCTATTTATCTCTTTTTTTTATATAACGTCAATAAATGCAGCAATTACGACAAAACCAGTTTTAAATTTGGAAACGGCAAAATTAATGGCACAAGCTTGTCTTGATCTAGCAGTAGAAAAAAAATGGAAAATAAATGTTGCTATCTATGAGTCACCTGGATCTTTAAAATACTATGCTTCAATGGATGGAGCTTATCCAGCATCCGAATTAATATCTAAAATAAAAGGAAAAACCAGTGCAGGTCTCCCCTTTACTACGAGAACATTACGTGAGATGGCGTTTAATAGTGATAATGTTAGTGAGGGCATTACAACAATTCCGGATATTGCTTTAATACCTGGTGGGGTACCTATTTTATTAAATGACGGAACTCATCTAGGAGGTATCGGTGTCTCAGGTAGTAGCGGAAAAAATGACGAAACCTGTGCCAAAACTGCTGTTGATAAAGGTTTACAAATTATTCATGAATAATAAAATATTAATTTTAATGTTTTTTAGTATTTACCTTATACCGTCTGTTAAGGCCGAAAATCTTATTATTAATCTATACTCAAAAGAAGAAACAGGATCCATAATAGTTGCAGTTTATTCAACTAACGAGAAAGAATTTTTTGGAAAAACAAAAGTTAATATGAAGGGAAACCCCAAACATGTTTATGTAGGAGCAAAAGGAATACTCCATAATTTCAAAACTTTTGTTTCTTTTGATATTCCATTCGGTGATTATGTTGTTGTGTCGTATTTAGATAAAGATAACAATGACGTTTTAACTGGAAATTTCTTAGGAATGCCGAAAGAACCTTTTGGTTTTTCAAATAACGTGCGTGGAAAAATGGGTCCACCTAAGTGGAAAGATGCTCTATTCAACTTTAGTAAAAATAATCAAGAAATTACTATTAATTTAAAAAGGTAAAAAATGAATGAACAGAACAAAATTTTATGTTTTTTTAATTTCAGGAGTCCTTATGCATATCTGGGAGTTAAAAAGGCGCTAGATTGTAACCTAAATTTAGAATTTGTTCCTTTTTGTTATGCACCAAAAGAAATTCTTGAAGCTATCATGGTAGCAAACCCCTTCAAATCAACTTATCTTATGGAAGATTGTAAAAGAATTTTTAAAGAAGAGGATATTATTCTTTCGGAAACAATTGCTGCCGATTGTAATTGGCCAAAAGTTCATGCAGCTTGGCTTTCAGCTGAAAAAGATGGAAGAGGGCTAAATTTTATGAACAAGGCTTTTGAGTTTAGGTGGCAAAAAGGTCTAGATCTTGGTAATAAGAATGTAATAAAGTCTCTATGTGAGGAAATAAATTATGATGGTGAAAAAGCTGTTCTCGCAATGGATAATGAAGAATATGATAAAGAGTTAAAGTCTTTAACCAAACTTAGCAGAAAATACCAAGTGTTCGGCGTTCCGATGTTTATTTATAATAACGAAAGATTCTGGGGACAGGATCGAGTTGATGTTTTAACCGAAATAATAAATTTATAATGGTGTTAACACAATCAAATATGCTCCCATTAGGCACAGAATTACCTAATATTAACTTAAATAACTGCAAAGGGAGCCGATATATACAACCGCAAGAGGATAAGTCGGGGTTTGTGGTAGCTTTTATATGTAACCATTGTCCTTATGTAATAAACATTAAAGAAGTTATGTCAGATATTTTAAATAAGGCCGTGATTCTGAACTTTGAAGTAGTCGCCATTAATTCTAATGATTGGCGTTCTTATCCCGACGATAGTCCGGAAAATATGATTATAGATGTAGAAAAGTACAATTATAACTTTCCCTATTTAATAGATGAAACACAAGATACGGCAAGGGCCTTCTTAGCTGAATGTACACCTGAATTTTACGTATTTAATTCAGAAAAAAAACTCACATATAGGGGTCGTTTTGATGAAAGCACACCTGGTAATGGTAAAGAAGTTAATGGAAAAGATTTAATTGAAGCCATAAAATCTGCAAATAATAATTACAAGTCAGACGAGGATCAAATTCCAAGTATGGGATGTAATATTAAGTGGAAAACATAAAATACTATAAAGAACTTTAATTAAATTAAATATCTTATTGTTCTAAAACATTTATTATTAATTTTATTAAAATATTTCCTTAATATCTGAAACCATTAAGGGGGATTTTTTAAAATTTATAAATTTAGCCTCATCCTCTAAAAGGATTTTTCCAGCTTCTTGAGCCATTTTATCTCCGGCCAGTCCTTTAAATATTTCCCATGATTCCCAACAAAGTTCTGCTATACCGTCATAGTCATGAGGTAAAGCTCCTTCAGGGACTCGTGCTCTTCTTGCCCCTGAAAGAAAATCAAAACTTTGACAATGAATCTGATGATATTTAAGAATTTTTAAATCTTTTGAAACACTTTTTACTAGAGGAGAATGATTATTGATCCAATAATCTTGAAATTCTTGTCTTGATAGATGATCCTTTCTAGTTAGACAAAAAGAAAGTTTAATCATGAATTTTAACCCTTTTTAAGTGATAATCATCACCCACTTTATTGTTATCGTGAGCTCTTTTCCACCGAGAAAATTCTCCCAATATGTGGTTAGGATCGCCATGTAGCTCAGTAAAAACGCCATTCAGTTTTCTTGTGTCTACATACGCCGCGTCTACTCCATCAGCATACAATCTACATGCTAAATCAAAACCATAGCTTAACAGCTTTTCTAATTCTGCATCAAAATCTGAAACTAAAACACCTATATGGTGAAATCCTTCCTCTCCTCTTTTATACATATCTCTATAAATTGAAGGTGTCTCATCGTGCTGTTCAATAAATTGGATCATGGTATCACCAACATATCCAAAAGCATAAGAAACATCAGCCTCTTGGTTCGTGTTCCTGTATTCAAATTTATCACATTGATGATGAGGGGAAAAAACAAAAGGGCCTGCACCATAAATAGCATTCCATTTTTTTGCTGCTTCTTCCAAATCATTTACAAGGTAGGCTTGTTGAAATATTGGATATTTTTCTAATAACATAATTTTTCTCCTATGATCTTATTAATTTTCCAGGTAGTTCTCCGGTTTTAATTCCATTTCTATAAGTTATTCTTCCAGACATGATTGTGGCTGTATATCCTTCAACGTTTTGGATAAGTCTTTTCCCTCCTGCGGGTAAATCGTTTACTACTTCAGGCGCATGCAATGTCAGATTATCAAAATCTATAACATTTAAGTCTGCTTTCATACCTTTGGAAATTAATCCTCTGTCATTTAACCCCATCGCCAATGCATTATCACGCGTATGGGACTTAATAATCCATGATAAATCCAGCTTAGGGCCTCTTACCCTGTCTCTCGCCCAAAATGTTAACATATGTGTTGTAAAGCTAGCATCACAAATAGTGGCGCAATGAGCTCCGCCGTCTCCTAAGCCAAGCAAAGAATGTCTACTTTCCATCATTTTTTTAGCTACATCAAGAGACGTATCCATATAATTCCCTATAGGAAAATATAATAATTTTTTTCCCTCTTCTAAAAGCAAGGAGTCATATAAAAATTCATCTACAGCAATATTAAGTTTCTTAGCTTGATGTCCCAAACTTTCATCTATTAAAGGTTCATAATTTGGGGGATCTTCCAATATATAAATATTATTATAATTTCTTAAAATTGATAATATTAAACCATCATTGGTTGAAGGTTTTTCACTGATTAGTTTCTTTTTAAAATTAACAGAACTCATTATCTCTACTTTCTCTTTTAAAGGTAAATCAGAAATCTCTTTAAAAGATGGATGTGCTGAAAAAGGATTCAAAGTAACACTAAGCCCAAGAACAAGGCCAACGGGACGACCACAAACTTGCGCCTTAATAGGAAGCCCTTTATCAGCAGAATCTTCAATCCAACCCAAGAGATCCTCCCACTCATAATTATTAGCATCGGTTTGAGCTACTGTTATTGATAACGGTCTATTGGATTCTGATACCATTTTTTCATAAACCTCGTATTCTTTCCTACCGTCTATTAAATCCGTTACCAACTGCATTACACCCTTTTTTGTTGTACCTATAGCTTTTGAAATTCCTATTAGTTCATTTTCTGCTGCCGTAAATTGTGGCACAAGATTACCCTCTGAAGTTCTATGGTTTATTGTTCTAGATGTAGAGAATCCTAAAGCTCCAATTGAGATAGCTTCTGCCGCGAGTTTACTCATTAATTTTATATCTTCTTCAGTTGCAGGCTCTCTATCCGCACCTCTTTGGCCCATCACATATAATCTTAATGCACCGTGGGGCACTTGAGCACCAACATCAATATCAAATGAT
>Ga0066372_10000682_pt1 | contig 12970 bp, 7 predicted proteins | sample Knorr_S15_td_250_FD_77011 | JGI IMG/M metagenome (GOLD analysis project Ga0066372, IMG submission 77011) | Marine microbial communities from Southern Atlantic Ocean transect - Knorr_S15_td_250_ad_251m_LV_A | ecosystem: Environmental > Aquatic > Marine > Oceanic | place: Southern Atlantic ocean... | reverse complement strand
ACCAACCGCAAGTGGGCCGAGAAGGGCAAGGAGTGTGGGGTAGACGGCCTGATATGCGTCAACGACCGTGCCGGAGGACACCTCGGACCGATGTCGATGGAGGAGATGTACGAGGAATTGTCCGACATGGGGATGCCATTGATTTGTGCGGGTGGGATAGGCAGCGAGATAGAACTGAACAGAGCTTTGGAGATCGGATACGATGGAGTTCAGATGGGAACTAGATTCATCGCCACTATCGAGTGCAACCCTCCAGAGGACTACAAACAGGCAATTATGGATGCCGGGGAGGATGACATCACGTGGACGAACCGATTGACTGGGGTGCCTATTTCGGTAATCAAGTCCCCAGGCTTTAAGCAGGAGAACTCATGGCTGATTCGCAAACTACTGAATAGCAGATTCAAGCACACAGCCAGAATGATGCTGAACGCTAACTCATTCATTCGCCTGAAGTACCTCTCAAGGAGTAAGAGCAGGAACACGGAGACGAAGAAGAAATTCTACTCCGCCGGAAAGAGCGTGGAGACGGTGAGCAGCGTCGAGTCCGCGACCACGATAATGCAACGCCTCGGCGAGTCACTGCAAGACTCAACGAATTAGCCATAACTAAGTTGGCACTACCACTCCAAGGAGCATGGACCCGCTAAGAGTGGCCATCGTACTAGTCCACCCCCTTGCCGCTCTGACAGTGATTTGGCTGTTCTTCAGGCAGCACGGTTGGCGAGACACCTCGATTAAGTTGAGGGGTGACGCTAGGAGGCTCGCACTAAATAATCACGAATCTATGGGTGACAAGATTACATTAGCGACTGTGGGAGTTGTCGCTCTCGCCTTCAGCTCTAAAACCGTCATGGGAATCTTAGACAACGAGGATGCGACCTCGTATTTACTTCCAGGGCACTTCCACGGATGGGCCGGCCTCATTGGATTGGTGATGATGCTGATTCTGTGGAGACTCGGGCGAAAGGTGAGGGACGAAAAAACCTCAGGCCACACGTTCGCAAGGTCCAAGGAAATCCACGGTAAGTTCAGCGATCTGATTGCAATGCTAGTTGTAATACACGCATTCCTAGGTTTCCTGTACTTGCTGACCATCCTCTAATTAACGCTCGGCCCACATCTCGAGCCATACTGCCAAGTTCTCCTCGATATCTGAGTGTACCACTGACCTGTCTTCTCGCCTACCGTCGCTGAGCGGCTGAATCCTACAACCACAAGCATTGGCATGCCCGCCGCCATCCGGATCAAAGCGAGTAGCGAGAAGAGTCAGGTCGTACAATCCCCCATTTTCGTGCAGGAACGAGTTAGTGTAGAAGGAGGCTGAAACCGGATACCTCCCCTCCTCACCGAATGAAGCGCCGACATCACCATGCACAATAACGCAGGCATCGCACCTATCACCAACCAATGCGGTAACATGGTATCCGTTGGAGCGAATATCGAGATTCTCCAGTCGCACAATCGCCAACCTATCCTCAACGCGCAAATCACTCATAATCGCCTCCGAGAGAACCTCTCGTTGGGCACGACGACCATCGACCTTGGCCGCGATGTCCGGCTCTGAGAGAATTGACTCGACCCCCTCGCCGTTCTGCAATGATTCGAGCACCCTCATAGCTGTCCCCTCTCCTACGTCAATCACGCGACCCAGCCAGATTGAGGGATGGTCTGAGAGGTATTCAACTCGTGAAACTCCACCCCCATCCAGCTTGTCCACCCACTCCAGAAGTTCCTCTAGGTCGGATAGGTCAACTCTTTGAGAAACAAGATCGAATGCTATCCTCGCAGCAGAAGGGGTATCGCGCCAAATATCGATGGAATCAGACCCACCTTTGCCGGAGGGTTTGTTTGACTGGTGATGATCTATACTTAGCCCGCATGCAGGGTGCCTAGGGAGGTCGCAGATTGCAGTTCGCCGGTCTATGTGCTGATCTAGAAGTCCAGCCCGCAACTCCCCCGGATGCCCGAATATCACCTCGGCGCCCGACCACCACCGCCGCAGTATCGCCGCAGTAACCACACCGTCAAAGTCGCTGTCAGTGACGATTCGTCGTATATCTAAGTCCAGAGCGGCAGACACCATCTTGAGGAAGCCGTGGCCTACCCCCAATGGTGGTTTCGCAACAAAGCACCCCAGTCACGGAAGGTTTCTATTCGGAGCCGCCGCACAGCATGGTCATGCACGGCGCGGTCAACGGAACCCTCGAGACATCCTGTGGATTCATTCTAGTCAACTATGACAGCATACTGCTCTTGCAGTACCCCCAGGGACATTGGAGTTACCCGAAGGGTCACGTTGAAGATGATGATGAAAATCACCACTCCACCGCCCTCAGGGAACTCACTGAGGAAACTGGAATCACTAGGGTCAGCATCGACAAGGATTGGAGTCAGAAGACCGAATACACCTTTGTTAGAAAGGGCAAGCAAACGCCGAAACAAGTCTTCTGGTACCTCGCTGAGACCGATCAGCTAGAAGTTTCACTATCACACGAACACAGGAACTACCTATGGCTTGAATTCGACGAGGCTTTAGAGCAGATTACTTTTGAGCAGGAGAAGAATCTCCTCCGCTCTGCTCGTGAGCACCTCAAGGCAACCGGGCGGGAAGTCTAGAATCCACGTTTACCCAGAGGAGTCCAGAGAGTCTCGGACTCGCCGGAGTTGTGCCCAATCCACCTAGCCAGTACGAAAAGCCAATCTGACAGTCGGTTTAGATAAGCTAACACCTCTTGCCTGATGGCCACCTCACCCTCCTTCTCCCTCAGCGAGCAAGCGACCCTCTCGGCCCTTCTGGCGACTGTCCTTGCGACATGCAAGGTAGCGATTGGCGCGGAGCCAGTTGGGAGGACAAATGATTCCAAAGGCTCCAAATCATCCAGCCAGACATCCATCTGTGATACTAGGCGGTCAGATTGAGTGTCGCCAACTAGGGCCACACTATCGGGCAATGATTCCGGAGGACAAGCACACTCAGCACCCACATCGAACAACTCCTGCTGCACTATCCCTAGAGCCTCGTTCACGGAGATGGCGACACCATCACGTAGTGATTCGAATCTACTAACTTCCATCCTTACAACGCCAATCTGGGAGTTCAACTCATCAATCGTCCCGAACAGTCCGACTCTGTCGTCCTGCTTGCCTACTCTAGTACCATCCAGAAGCGATGTCTCACCATCATCCCCTGTTCCCGTATGGACCCTGTTGATTCGGACCATGGCGTTGCGAGGGGGCTCACACTATCAATCGTATCAGTGTCAGAGGTTGAGTTTAGACAGAGCTGATTCAATCGCTCTTGTCCAAGATAAATCGACAGAGTCCCAACCCCCTCCTCTCTCCAGCTCAAGGAGATGCTCTCCCTCCTCATCCGTGTTGCCCAGCTTCCTGTGTATCAGGACCAGTGCAGCGTGGCTCATCGAATTGATCCATGGGTCATCCATGTCCCATGAGCGCTCGAAGTGGGCTATTGCGCCGTTGGGACCAAGTATGAGTCCCCTGTGAATCTGCCTTAGTCCAGATTTTGACCAAGTTATCCCCGGAACCCCAATAACCAGTCCCTTGAATGCAAGGTACAGCTCCAACATCACTAGGATGCTGACTAGAACGAAGGAGCCAATCTGCTCTGGCTGCCCTGCCCCCTCCCATCGGTCTGCGAGCAGAGAGATGCCACCGATGCAGAATAGAACGCCACCTAACGGGGCTAGAATGACATCTCTCTTCTCTATGCCCATGCTTCTCACCCCCCATATCACAGCTAGGCCCCCCACCGAGACCGATAGCACTGCGGGGAATTGCTCCGACGCGGACCTAGGACTGGTGTTGGAAATCCAGAGTATAATCGCTAACACCAGCACAATCGCAGCGAACCGTCCACCAATCTCGGGGAATGGTTGAACTCTACTGAGGTAGTAGCTGACGCACCCGACTGCTGCAAATAGACTAATCCAGAATAACATAATCTCACTCTGCATCCACACTGCTGCCCCATCCGGGCTTCCAGAAGTCGTCTTCGTCCAGCCAACCCATCCACTCGGAATCATCTGCTCTCAGTAGCCTGAAAGCCCTCCTTTCCAATCCTTCCAGTAGTGAGTCTTCGACCTCGCCTTCGGCGTGCGCATCCTGCCACTCAATTTGCATCTGCCGAATTCTCCTCTGCCCTTCGGCTCGGTTGTTGAAGAAGAGCTCGCAGACCTCGCGCAAGTCAGTTATCCACAACCTCGAACCCCGAATATGTGGTTCGTTGTCGAACGTTTTCGGCTTGTTTTTGAAGGGCCACCATCCCATGTTCTCAGTCCGACGTCGTAGCCGGCAGTCTTGATGGTTTGTGAACCCCTAAAGTGGGACGCTCTCCACGAGAGGGTATGGGTCGCGTGGTAGTTCACCTGCTGGACAAGCCGAAGGACAAGGCGATTGCTTCTATACTGAGAGACTACGAAAGCAGAGTCAGGAACCGTGGAATCAGCCTAGAGATTCATGATGACAAAAAAGGCTTGAACTACGAAGCCAGAATCCTAGCCCTACCGGGATTACTGGTCTTGCTCAGCGAGGAAGGAGCCTCCATCTCCAGCGCGAATCTGGCTTCTTGGCTCACCTCAGCGGAACTAAGAGACAAGTCGACCCATTTGGCCATTGGACCCGCTCAAGGCTTCAGCGACTCAATCAAGGAGCGAGCAGACGCCATTATCTCACTTTCCGAGCTTACCCTGACCCATGAGATGGCTGCTGCAGTCTTGATGGAACAACTGTACAGGGCCACAGAAATTAATCGCGGCTCTCCCTACCACAGAGATTGAGAAAGCACCAAACCGTCATGATACTACAAAGCCGGTGTGATACGAAAAGGTAAGTGGACGGCAATCCATTGATAAGCAGCCCGGTTTGGCAGGGCCAACCCTCCCGAGGGTAAGCAGTGATATGATGACAATTAGGGAAGACGGAGATGGAACTCAGGGAATACTGTCAGCAATCTCTATGGCCGTACTAATGCTAATGAGCACTCAATTGCTTGTTCTTATGGGAAATGAGGACGAAGGTAACACTCAACCAAATATCGATGTTGTTCCTAAGAGAACTGCCTACCAGCAGTTGAACCAGCATTCTGGTCCGATTCAGGGCGAGAACCATAACCAACCCGCAGCAACTAACCCCTTCCAGGAGCCCGCATTTCAGGACCCTTTCTACTACGATCCAGCATCGTTATACGGAAAAGTCTCTGATGTATCGGCGCTCACTCTCGATCCCAGTTACGGCTTCTTCCTCGAAGAGACCAATACCGACGATCACGACAACGATGGAATCGACGATCTGAATGATTTGGACGACGACAACGATGGGATAAACGACCTCATCGAGCGATTCGACGGATGCTATGGTACCGACCCACTCGACCACGATAACGATGGCGTCACGGACGAGTTCGACTGGGACGACGACAACGACGGCATCCTAGAAGGGCCAATTAATTACTCATTGGGCGATAATCCTTGGGACGATCCTACGGAGCGATTTGTCGACCCAATCACGATTCATCCTTGGACTGGCGATCCTGTTGGGGACTACTACCTTGTGGATCAGAATCCCTTGGATCACGACAACGACGGTATCACCGACGAGGACATTGACGGCTCGGGACGGGGCTCTTACGACGAGGACGACGACAACGATGGCAGAATAGACCAGTTCTACTGGCCTTGCGACTTCGATTCCGACGGCTTGCAGGACTACTTCGACCTCGATGACGACGGTGACGGTCTGAACGACATAGAGGATATTCATCCTTGGAGATTCGATGACCCCACTATAAGAATCGACACGGCCGAGGGAATACTTTGGGACGAAGCACAGACACTTTCGTGGGACGATTACAAGGACTATGTCGGGGGTCTCAACTATGTTCTACTGGAGTCACTCAACCACCCCCGCGAGCCGAGCTTCTCCACGATAATAGACGGCGACTTGGATGGTGACGGAATCCCCAACTTCCTCGACCCTGACAACGATAATGACGGTGCCCCGGACTCCACGGACACGGATGATGACAATGACGGCCTCGCAGACATGTACGACGTGGATGATGACAATGATGGCATACCTGACACCTGCCACCAGATTGACACAAACAACGACGGGCAAGGAGACTACCCGGTGGCCTCCTTGGACTTCGAGACGCCAGGAATTGATTGCGAAATTGACTACGATGGCGACTTGGACGACGATCGCTTCAGGCCAATCGACCAAGATTACGACATGGTTTGGGATTGGCTAGATTCCGATATGGGGGGCACTGATTGGCCAGACAACCCCACACGATGGGCGATCGATGGAACTGACATACCCTGGGACATCGACAACGACGGCATCGACAACGAACTCGACGCCTATCCCCTGAACGACTCGTCCGAGGTTGTCACGTGGGACTGCCCCAGCGTCCTAAACCCGAACCCACAAAACCCCAGTGACAACTGCATACTGTGGAGAACCTCGTACACCGGGTTCAACGATTGGGACGGTGACGGTTTGAACAACTGGATCGACGTCGACGACGACAACGACGGCATTCTCGATTGGATGGACATCGACCCCGACTGCGACTTGGACAATGATGCTGATCTCCACGAGTTAAACGGCTCGATGTACCGTGATGATGGACCCAATGACATCGATACCGACGTTGACGGAGACGGGCTTCAGAATGACGAGGACTGGGACGACGACAACGATGGAATCAACGACTACTACGACCCCGACGACGGAAACTGCGGATTGGTGGACGTCGACAACACCGACATGTTCTATGGCAACAGTTGGCCACAGGACGACGGCGAAGCAATCGACGGCTCCGAGGACGGCAATGCATACTCTGCTGTTCCCCACTACTATTGGAATATGACATGGGGATTCAACCCGTTCGTCGAAGATAATAACTTCATGCTCGATTACAACGGCTACGACGAGAGCGCATTCCCGATGGAGAACGGGGTAATCACCGAGTTCTATTGGTTCCTAATAATGAAGTGGAGCCCATATAATGGGGGCAACTTCTTCGACATCGACATCGATGGCGACTCTCTAATTAACGGAATCGACGTAGACCAGGACGGAGATGGACTTCCCGACTGGTGGGATCAAGACGAGGGCAATGACGGTATTCTCGATGTGAACGACGTCAAGATGGGGGGCTCTCTCGACGGCAACTCCTGTGGCACAATCATTCTGTCTGCAACACAGGAAAGATTCTGCGGCCTCGAATATGCATTCCTTTTCGGCTATCCCCTCATGTCCGCCACCCAGTCACAAGGTCAAATCTTCACCGTACCTTACAGCTCCCGCCCGGACTCGGAGCATGACGACGGCGCGTACGATGGTAGCAATCATCCAAACGACTGGTACGCCTGCGAAAATAACTGCTTCTGGTTCACCTTCGATCCAGGAAGCAACCCAGCACCCACCATTGCAATCCCCTACAGCACCATGGCGCCGATACATGAAGACCAAACCGGCGAGTTTAATGTGCAGATGAAGAACAACCGTGACCTCTGGATTGCCTACATCGGCCTGAACTTCGGCCTTTTCCAATGGACATCCGATGTCAATGCCAATCTCTTTCCCGACGAAGTTGCGGACTACCTCCCGAACCATTTGGACCCAGATATAGACTGCGGCCAGCCAATGCCTGATTTCTCCTGGACACCCAACTGCATGTACAACAACACCAACGACTTGGACGACGACTGGGACATAGTCTACGACCACTATGACGTAGACGACGACAACGATGGCATCTGGGATTACTTCGAGGTCGACACCAATGATGATCTGGAGGACGATGAAGGAACAGACGATTGGGGTTACTTCACTGGCTCCAACTGCGAGGATGCGGACGACGACGGACTCGACACCGACCCCGACCTTGACGGAATCTACCAGTCGGTCTGGGACCAGGGAGTGCTGGGACAGGGACTCTTGTTCCCTGAGTACTATGACGTAGATAACGACAACGACGGCGTACCCGACGGTGAGGACTTCGACGATAATAACAACGGCGTACCCGATATCATCGAGGAGGCACTATACTGCTTCATAGGCGAGGAGCAGAGGACCTGGGACCACGACAACGACGGCATAGTCAACTGGGCCGACGACGACTGGGACGGGGACGGCATCTCCAACGACCTAGAGCTACAGCACCTCCCCATCGGCCTCGACTTCCCCATCGCTCCTTGGGACCACGACAACGACGATATCAGAGACGACATCGACGATGACGACGACTATGACGGCATGAGAGACGAGGACGAAGTCATGCTCTGGCCCTCTAGGTTCGGCATGGAGTCGACCAACCCCTGGGACCACGACGATTTCGGCGGAGGCGTAGGTTTGGCCAATCCCAGCAACAACTCTACCGGACCCGACTACTTCGACGTAGATGACGACAACGACGGCAGACTCGACTTGGATTGGAACAGTCCATCGGTAGGCAACTGGGCCAATCCAGATAACAAGACCGAGGAATTCGACGGGGGAAGCTCCGATTGGGACTCCGACAACAATGGAATTCTTGATGACGATGACAAGATTACCACCCGAATCACCTTGACCTCGCAACCGGTTCTATGGCTGGATCAAAACAGACCAGCAATTTTCAATGGAACTGTTTTCTGGCTCGACGAGGACACCTCGACGTTTATTCCAGCACCCCAGCTCCCAGTCCAGGTCCACATCCGTTACATCGACAACGAAACTTCAATTATTGAGACAATCGACGTCCTGACGGACGATCTCGGACGGTACATCGTGGGGCAGTTCCTATTCCCTGAGGACATCAGTGTTGGGCCTAATTGGACATACGAGGTATATGCGGAGGTCACGGAGATGTTCGTGCACGACCACAGCACCACGCTTGTTGACCTGGACGGAGACGGCATCAAGGAATCGGGTTTCCCAGTGGAGGTGAAGGCTAACACCACCATTGGATTCGTTGCTGGGCAGAGGTTCAGGGCCGACGAGCAACCGCTGAAACTCGACTTCAAGGTCCACTACACGGCCGACTACGAACGGGGAATATTCGACAACAGGATTCCCCACGCCCCAATATCCTTCACTGTTAGTGGGGGAGAGTTTGGGAACATCACACACCCAACCGTCTACGACCATTTCGGATCTGGATACAGGGCGGACTTGGGTGGCTGGGTCTCTTTGTCTTACAACCAGTCAAATGATGTCTGGGAACAGGTCCAGTGGAATTCTCTGTTGGACAACGGACCCGGCATGCTCACTGGTGGCTACGAGGAAATCATCTGGAACCGATGCGATCCTGATAATGGAATCGTAGGCTCTCATTCCCTGGTAGAACCACCCGGTAGCCCAGGTTACGTCTACAAGAACACCACTCTCCCGGTTGGTGACTACAGCTTCATCGGGTACTCAAGACCCGATTTGGGTCGGTGCTTGGACGACTCCTACGAGTACCCTTGGCCCCACCTCGAGAGCTCCAAGACGGACTCGTTCTTCATCCGCTCCATGCACAGGATGTACATCGAGGCCGAGATGTACGTGTCATCCTTCAGACCGGTCTACTTCTGGGACGCAACCCAGTTCACAGGCTCCTCATTCGGTGCTTGGCGGGCACTCTTCCACGCCCCGTCGTTGGCAAATGCAGGTCTGGATTACTCCGAGACTAGCCTCGGAAAGGCATACCCCCTCTTGTGGGATGGGTCACCCTCAGGACTGAACGAGATAGCGGGTGGCGCGCTAAACCCCTTCCTATCTTCGAATGGGACTCACTGGGCCATTTCAATGCAGAACGGCGCCGATTTCGACGCACCGCCTTGCGGGCCGGTCGACCCCCTCCTCCCCAATAGTGATGTTAGGTGCGAAATAGTGCCCGAGATGTTCACTGGGGAGACCTTCAGAGTCATCGGTTCTGTCTGGAATAGGACATTGGCCCCATGGACTCAGGACGCGATTGCTCTCCAAGTTGACGTGGATAAAAATGGGGCTTTCGCTGGAAGCCTAGAGACGGCGTACTCCCGTACTCCCAACATGGTGGGCGGGTTAGCAACTTTCGATTACAACTGGACTTGGTACTCCCAATATCCCGCTGGAACGTTCGGTGTTAAGTCCGACTTCACACTCACAGACTACTACTTCACTGGAGATCAGGAAGATGTTCTGGCGGCAACCGGCGCCTACGGCAACGTCACGGTCATCGGAACAACGGACTTCCAACTCAACAACGTACCGCGCCTCTATCGAGGGCAGAACGCAACGGTGGAAGCCCGTCTGATAGACAACGCATACCAACCAGTCAGAGAAGTCCCTGTCAACTGGAACTGGTCGGAGGACGGCTCCAGCGGTATTGCAATCACCGACAACAACGGGATTTTCAAGGTGAACCTGACAGAACTCGGCACCCTCGGAAACTTTACACTCGGGTTCTCCTATCTCGGAGACCCCCTTAGGCAGGGCAGCTCCGCAGGGATACACCTTTGGGTGGTTTCCAGGACTTACATCAACATACAGGACACCTCTGGAAATATGATGTCTAGCGGAGACAAGTGGCGCGTCACCGCACAAATACTACAAGACAATGAAACCGCCTTCATCATGGACACCGGCGGAGATAATCTCAACGGGTGCGCGGGAGTCTTCCAAGACTCCAACGGCTACGACATGGGCGGCAACGTCACCATTATTCTCGAGGGAACCGATTTCGAGGACAGAACCCATCGGAAGATGATAACTGCACAACAGGCAATGGACGACCCCTATTCCGAACTGTGCCCAAGCGGTATTGGGATTTGGTATGAGACCATCTTGAACCCGCAGTTGCTCAAGGACGACCCATTCTCCTACCTGCCCAATGGCTTCGGACCTGTCAACGTTATTGTGAGGTTTGAGGAGAACCTACCCCACGAGGGATGCGAGCCCCTTTCAGCCGAAATGCTGGAAACCTCGGGTGCTTGGGATCCGTGCGCAATCATCGAGAATAGCGACCACTTCAGGAAGGTACTGCAGTTCCAAGTTGATGGCTTCAGCCTAATCGGTAGAACAACTTTGAAGGTAGACGACCAGATAGTCTACACCTCAGAGATTGACCCGAACACAGGTAAGCCCATTGAGAAGCCGATGATTGTCACAGGGCAACTGGTCGACGAGCTTGGTGGGAACTTGTCGAGCAGGGCTATTCGAGTCACTTACGAGATGGATACCGGTGACAGGGGAGTGACCTCATGTATACCCGGAATCTCCGACGAAAACGGCTTCTTTGAGATAGTCTGCCCCCTCTCAGGTGTAGACGCCGGACAAGCGAAGGTAAGGATAGAGTACAACTCATACGAGAACAATGACAGATATCGCTATCACAATGCCAGTATGACCAAGTTCTTCCCAGTTTTCTCTAATTCGACCGTAGACATAACGGAAATCGGCCCCTTTAGATCGGATTACTTGACATACACCTTCCCGAACGGTTCTACATTCGAAATCCTGTACCTGAAGGAATCTTTCCACATCAACGCTAAGTTGGCTCAGACCAACGGCAAGCCGATAGGAGGCAAGTGCCTCAATATCTATCTGGACCCCAAAACCAACACCCGCCCGGTTGCTACAGCAATCACGACCGACGGCACCGGCCAGTTCGACTGGTACTCGGCCGACCCGGATGACAATCCTAGTAGAAGGGGCGTGGAACCAAGCGGAAACAAACTCGAGGGTTTCAGGACCATCAGAGTCGCATACGAACCCGACAGGGAAATTCCTGGGGGCTGTAGAGCTGAGGACAACCCCGTTTTGAACAGTTCCTACGTGGACATTGAGGTACTCGTCAGAAGCAAAGTCGATATCCTGTTGAAGCAGCATTGGTCAAGCCCGATGGGATTCGAAGAGGGGGACATAATAGCGGGGGAGGTCGCCATATACAGGGATAGGCTGGACATCGCCGTTGAGGGCCAGACAGTCTACTTCATCCGGCAGTTTTGGAACGGTTCGGAGTGGGAGATCGAGCAGGTCGAGCTAATGACCACCAACGAGGGTGGTGTAGCCAATTTCTCCTTCGTTTACACGGGCGAAGTGGTGCCTGGGAAGGGAACCGAAGTAGTTGCCGTCGACGGCAGATGGCGCGTACTGGTGCACTTCCAGTCGGCCGACGAAAACCTGCCGTTCTTCGTCGATCAGTGGCTCAACAGCACTCCTGTGATTTTCCTCGGTGAACCTATCGTTGATGCTAGGGCGAGCTTCTTGACAACCCAGGCGATGGTGATTTCCGGGATTGCCACATCTGCGTTGATACTGGTTGGGGTGATAATGTACCAGAACTATCGCGAACGTCGAAAGATCGAGGTGTTGCGTGGAATACTGACCGATTCCCTGATGTCATTGAAGGCCTCGAACGACCATATCCAAGCCATCTTCGATTGCTACAAGGACTTAATCAGGTACTTCAGGTCCAAGGGTGCGATGAAGAAGGTCTTCGAGACCACGAGGGAGTTCGAGGACGTCATCAACAATCTGCTCGGAGGAGTCATCCCACCGGAGGAACTCGACCAATTCTTCTCGATTTTCGAGGAGGCTAGGTACTCCGACCACCAGATTGGCTCAGACCAGCGAGAAAGATCAATCCAAGTCTTGTCGGCGATGATTAGCAGGATGAACAACTCCTTGGGCGACAGCATGCTACTGAGGACAACCTCCACCGAGTCCACTCTGTACGGGGCCTCGATAAAGGCGGGACAGTTTGTGGACTCTGAGGGCAACATCAGGTTCGCCGGTGTTGACGACTCGGCTGATGACGAGGGATTCAAAATCTGATTAGGGCCGAGTACTGCCTGCATTACGGACCAGCACAACTCGCCCCTCTGGGGCGTCCCGTAGGATTCATAACACCAACTCCGGTGGCCGCGCTACCCGAAGTAGGAGGCGATTGCTATGAGTAAAGCACATAGGAAGACCAATCACTCTCTGGTGT
>Ga0066372_10000681_pt1 | contig 12984 bp, 12 predicted proteins | sample Knorr_S15_td_250_FD_77011 | JGI IMG/M metagenome (GOLD analysis project Ga0066372, IMG submission 77011) | Marine microbial communities from Southern Atlantic Ocean transect - Knorr_S15_td_250_ad_251m_LV_A | ecosystem: Environmental > Aquatic > Marine > Oceanic | place: Southern Atlantic ocean... | reverse complement strand
TCGAAGATAAACGTCTAAAGTCTCTACGATTAGCTCTCGATATCTTGGTACCAAAGTAAAAAATTTCACCCTCAGTCGAAGGAATCAACAGGCTAGCTGCTAGCAAAAAGCTCGACTTTCCAGAGCCATTGGCACCAATAATCGCAAGGCTCTCGCCTCTAGCGAGGTTAAACGATTCAAAAGACAGTACTCTCTGGCCACTACGATGGACTACTATTTTCGACATTGAGAGCGCTGTATCAGTAGCCGGCATCAGATCCGCTTTCGAGCAAGGTTCTGAACGCTGGTAAGGACAAGGGCCACTATAAACACCATCGCCAATAGCACCACACCATAAGCAAGAGCGCGTCCAAACTCTCCTTTACTTACTAGGAGCACGGTAGCCGTAGTTAGAACTCGAGTATCTCCTGCTAAATTACCACCAACCATCATCGCTGCGCCAACCTCTGAAATTACGGCCCCAAAACCAGCCATCATAGCCACCATTAACCCGAGTCTTGCCTCATAAGCCAGCAAAAACAAAGTTGCCTTTCGTCCCGCGCCCAGCGACCGAATTTGTAAAAACAAGGACTCTGGTAGAGACATAAATGAGCCAGCGGTGATTGCCGCAACCAGCGGTATGGCAATCACACACTGACTGATAATCATTGCTATAGGCGTGTAAATTAAATTTAGCGCCCCAAACGGCCCCGATCGCCATAACAAAACAGCTACCAATAACCCGGCTATAACAGGCGGCATACCCATTCCAGTATTCGCAAATGTGACTAAAGCACCCCTTCCCCGAAATGGTAAAACTGCGAGGCAAAATCCAGCTGACGCCCCCACTATGAAAGATACTGTTGTTGAAGATCCACAAATTATTAAAGTCCGTAAGGTAATTGACCAAATCTCCGAATCACCCTGACGGAGAAGAAGAAATGTCTCACGAATTGCGTCGCGAATTAAATCCACAAATCAGCGCTCCAGTCCCATAATGCTCAGTTAATCCGGTAGAACAGTGACTCTCCGTACTGCTCTAGCCCGAACATCTCAATCATATTCTGAGTCTCCGTACTAAGCATAAAGTCACGGAAAGCTCGGGCCCCATCGTGATTTATATTCTCAGTCGCTGGGTTTAATAATATGACGCTATATACATTTAGCAGCTCATCCTCTTGGGCAATCAAGACTACTTGGTCCGAATCAATGCTAGTAGCGAGCCATGTTCCCTTGTCCGTCAGCGTGTATGCCTGAGTTTGAAGAGCAACCGTAAGTGTAGCGCTCATTCCTTGCCCAGTAGCTCCGTACCAATCAGCTCCGCTAGGTGTGACGTCGAAACCAGCAATCGCCCAAAGATCTATCTCTTTCTTATGCGTCCCCGAATTATCGCCTCGACTGACAAACGCTGAACCTGTCTTTGCAATAGCTTTTAATCCTTCGTCAACACTTAATCCCTTGATTCCGGCTGGATCCTTCGACGGGCCGACAATCACAAACCAATTTTTCATCACCTGTGTCCGACTTATCCCGAATCCATCATTGACAAATTTAATCTCTGCTAAGGGAGCATGAACAAGAAGTACGTCTCCATCTCCCCGTTCACCCATTCTCAAAGCCGCACCGGTACCTACGGCAATAACTTTAACGCTATAGTCAGTCTCCTCTTCGAACTGAGATACTAGCTCGTCAATTAAACCCGTATTTTCAGTACTAGTTGTGGTTATCAAGAGCAACGAATTCGAATCATTTGAGCAGCTAGTCAAACAAACAACTGACAAAAAAATGATCCCGCACAAAGCCTTATCCACTGAACAAGTTTTTCGAAGGAACGCAAAAAACAAATACATCTGGAAAGATTCCTCTTGTTTCTGTAGACTTCTCTTAATACAAAGTTTACAAAGGAACAGCACTGATGAGTAGCGATGATTCTTTCCAGGACAGCAAAGCTCTAGTGATTCGGGCAAAAGTCTGGATAGAGTCGGACAACCACCTAATTATGAGTGACTACCTAGCTACCTTGCTGAAAAATATCGACAGAACTCAATCCCTGAAAGGTGCAGCCGCAACGATGAAGCTTCCATATCGAACGGCACTTAAAAAAATAAACGAAATAGAATCAGCAGTAGATTCTCCCTTGGTCGAATCGGTGTCAGGTGGTCCTGCTGGAGGAAGTTCGAAATTGACACCCTATGCCAAAGAACTTCTTAAAAAATTCGACGCCGTTCAACGGCAAATTACCAACTTAGAAGGCAAAACTTTATAGGTTGTAAGAGGTGATCTTACGTATGTGTGATAGGTTCGCCATCTAGACATTTGGGACATTCGCTACTGTCCCAAGATGGAATATCAATCGTCAATGCCGCAAAAAAAGGAAGCCCTAAATCAATCTTTCCGCCTGTTCTATCAGCCATCGAAACCACAGCGACTGGATTTGCACCCGCCTTTCGCACAGCCTCGATAGTATCAATCAACGACCCTCCGGTCGTAACTATGTCGTCTACCACGAGCACAGGCTCGCCAGGAAAAAAACTGAATCCACGCTGAAATGAACGACCACCATTCTGATCTTTTTCGCAAAATAGTCCTCTGATACCCATTTGTCTTGCAACTTCATAAGCTAGTAGCACTCCACCCGTAGTGGGACCAGCAGTACTTTCAGGAGAGAATTTCCTACCGAAATTCACCATCAATTTACAAATTTTTTCTGTATATTCGGGCCATTGAAGAAGATTAAATTTCTCAAGATAACGATCACTGTGGCGGCCCGACGTTAGAGAGAAATGGCCATCCAGCATCGCCCCTGACGCCTTAAAAATATCGAGTGGTTCCATCTTCAAGTAGTCTCCTTTACAGCAAGTAGCTAGAGCACACGTCAGCGTTAATCTGGATTGTGAACGATTCTGCTCATCGAATTTATCGGCCAATACCTCACATCAACTCGACCTACCAACTCTTTTTCAGGTACAGGTCCAAAAACTCGGGAATCCATTGAATTAGAGCGGTTATCCCCCAGAACAAACACAAACCCATTCGGAATCAAAACGGGGCCCCAGCTATCAGATCCGGACATCGAAATTTGAGGCTCGATAAGGATTTGATCATCCAAATATAATACTCCATCAATCATTTCAACCGTGTGGCCACCAGTTGCAACAACTCTTTTTATGAGGTCATATCCATTTGCTCCTCCACGATCAAAGACTACTACCTCACCAATCTCTACTTCACCAAAAGAATATTGAAATTCTAGGAAGTCTGGAAGCCAGGACGCATCGATTGAGGTATAGGCGAGCCGATTCACTACCAAAAATTGACCAGATTCGAAATTCGGATGCATGGAACTCCCCATGACGACATAATTCTGTGCAACAGCCCTAATACAAATAAACATTATTAGAGCCGAAATCACGAGCTCCACCGACTCAATTCCAGTTTTGAGGACGGTTGAATATCGCCCTCGCTGAGCAATAAACTCCTTCACTTGTAAGTTCACACCAGGATGGGGAACGCCATAGTGTGGCAGTAAATAAATTTCCGATCGGCTTTTATGATTTCCTAAATCAGCTAACCTAAAGGAGTCGTCAATCTTATTCATTCAGTACTCAGTCCTCTTATACGTTCTTTCGACGCCGCAGCCTTATGAATGCTATTAAACCTTTAATTATCCTATATGCTTCGGACGGATTCATTTTCTGCCGTGGCTGTTCAGCTAGATCGGATATACGCTCAGCAAATGAATGTTCAATGATAAGACCATGACCGGGCGCACCTATATCCGTAGCTAAACTTGCTAAAGTCTTAAGTGATTCAAGGTAGAGAGTGTCATCTGCATTTAGAAACTTTAATGGTCTCGCAAGAGTATTCACGTGGCTTATAACGGCATCCCCTGTGAACGTCACTCCAGACTTTTCACAAATAAACGCAAGTGATCCGATTGTATGGCCAGGTAACGGCAATCCTTTTATATTTGTTGTTAATTCAGTGATTGACCCCATTTCTCCTGACACAACTATACTCACCGGATTTGCGTCTATCCACGGTTGATTATCTGTGTCAAAAAAGCAGTCACCCTCACCAGCCACAATTTTTGCGTCGGGGAAATACTTATGCAATGAGCTCAATCCGCCAGTATGGTCACGGTGCTTGTGGGTGACTAGTACATAACCCACCTCCCGCAAATCAGTCTCAATCAGAATTTCGTTGATCTCCCTAATCATTATTTCCGATATCCTCAAGCCGCAATCAACAACAGCTAATTTCCTGTCATCGGCCTCGACTGCATAGACATTACAACCACGAGCAGCGTGTAGCTGCCAAACATTAGAAGCTATTCGTTTCGTCACGAGGTCTTATTCAATAATAATGTTTTCTGAATTAACGGCGCCAATTCGCTTAAAACAACTTGAGCGTCAACAATAGCCTTATCAGACTCCCGAAGATGCTTTACAGTCACCGTACGTTCTTTAGCCTCAGAATCACCTGCCAATATCGCAATGGCCGCGTCACTCGAGTCTGCAGCACGCATCAATGCCTTCACAGATCGCCCCAACTCACCTGATCTGACAGACACACCTAACTTTCGTAAATCATTAGTAGCTCCCACCAACATTTCATATCCGGCCTCACTGACGGGAATCATGAAAACATCTGGTTTTGGTGTTGACTCCTCTAGCAGGTCTTGCTGATCCATATTGAGAATTATGCGTTCAATACCTGTTGCAAATCCAACCCCTGGCGTAGGATCTCCTCCTAATTGTTCTAGGAGACCGTCGTATCTGCCACCGCCCCCTATCGTGGACTGCCCTCCTCCATTTTCAGGTTCGAATTCCCAAACTGTATGAGTGTAGTAATCTAATCCTCTCACAATAGAACTATCAATCTCGTATTGAATACCAAGGGAATCAAGGTCTCTCAAAACAGACGAGAAATGCTTCGTTTCGTCACCGTCTAAATAGTCCAAAATTTTTGGACCATTTAGAACAACGGCACGATCTACCTCAAATTTGCTATCCAAAATTCTCATTGGATTAGTAACAAGTCGACTCTGCGATTCGGGAGAAAGTTCTTCACGATATTTTTGAAGATACCCACGAAATGCCTCTATAAATCGCCCTCGTGCATGGCTGGTGCCTATCGAGTTTATTGAGAGTCGTAGATCCTTTAGACCGAGAGTCTCATATAGGTTACTTTGCAGATTGATTGCTTCAGCATCCAAAGATGGACTATTTGAACCGATAGCTTCGATACCAAATTGAGTAAGCTGCCGATATCGCCCCGCTTGTGGCCGGTCGTATCGAAAAAATGATCCAAAATACCAAAGTCGCACCGGCTGTGGCTGCGACTTCATTCCATGCTCTATATAGGCACGCCCCACGCCAGCCGTGTTCTCAGGGCGTAACGCTAGATGTTCGCCGCCACGGTCCTCAAAAACGTACATCTCCTTTTGCATAAGGTCTGACTCTTCGCCGACTGTTCGTGAAAATACTCCTACATCTTCGACCAATGGCGTAGTGATTTCAAGATAATCAAAAGTCCTAGCTACATTAGAGCAAATGTTTCGAATCTTGTTTACGACATGTGAATCTGTTGGTAAAACATCTCGCATGCCTCGAGGAGCTTGTAATCTCTTTTTATCTGCTGCCATAATTGACCTGTCTATAAATCTCGATACTCCCTAAATGCTAACTCGTCCGCTTGCAATGCTCACCTTCAATTGCAATTCCTAACCTTAAATACTCACTATTTAGATATACTTTAGTTGTGAAAGAGATGATTGAATGACCACTTCCAGCCGATGGACAAAACGAGTCGTTGATGACGACTTAGAAATTTTTCGCGCTCAGTCCGAGCCTGACCCGTCTCAAGGTATACAGGTTCTACTAAAAGAGGCGTCGACCTATTTATCTGTAGACAAGATTAATCTGCTTCAGGATACATTCATATTCGCCTCTAACGCCCACGAAGGCCAAACGCGACTCACTGGAGATAAATATATAACACACCCTATAGCGGTTGCTCGAGTTTTGGCAAATTTGAAAATGGATATATCTACTTTGCAAGCTGCGCTGCTACATGATGTCGTGGAAGACTGCGATGTTTCACTTGAGCTCATTGAAAATCAATTCAGTCTAGATGTGCGAAAGCTTGTTGACGGGGCCACAAAAGTAAACGAGATTCAAAATCGAATTACGAATCCTATGCTCAATGAAGAGGGCAAAATTCATCTCGAATGGGAAACTGTCAGAAAGTTGTTGACTGCGACCGCGGAGGATATCCGAGTAGTTATTCTAAAACTGGCTGATCGACTTCATAACATGGAAACTTTGCATGTACTTCCTGAGCCACGACGTATAGCTATGTCGCTGGAAACGCGAGATATTTATGCCCCATTAGCGGAACGCCTAGGGATGTGGAGGATTCGATGGAGACTGGAGGACTTAGCGTTCCGATGGCTCAATCCAAAAGAGTATTTAGAAATTGCGACGATTTTAGACACCCGACGAAGTGAACGAGAGGCTTCACTCGATCGTCTAACTGATGAAGTAGCTGATATCCTCGAGAATCATGAAATTAAATCTGAAGTGTCTGGTCGAGTAAAAAATCTATTTTCGATTTATGAAAAGCGAAGTAGATATGAGGCAAGCGGAAAACATTTTGATGACATCAATGATCTGTTAGCAATTCGAATTGTCGTTGAAAATACTGCGGATTGTTATCGTGTTTTAGGAATAATACATGGGAACTGGCAGCCCGTGCCAGGCACATTTGACGACTATATAGCGGTTCCGCGCCGCTCTGGTTACCAAAGTCTTCACACGTCGGTGTCGGAACCCGATACAAGCCCATTTGAAATTCAAATCAGAACTACAGAGATGAATGAGGCGGCAGAGTTTGGAGTAGCAGCCCATGCAGGGTACAAGGGCCTCACTGACCCAAAGCATGATTCTGACTGGTCATGGATAAGAAGGCTACTGACTTTTCAACAAGAAGATCCGTCCGACGACTACTTCGAAGCATTAAAGACCGATTTTCTCTCGGATCAGGTATATGTCTCGACTCCCAAGGGTGAACTTTTTGAACTTCCTGCAGGGGCAACTCCTCTTGACTTTGCCTACCGAATTCATACGGATCTAGGTCATTCGTGTTCTGGTGCGCGAGTCAACGGTCATATAGTTCCTCTGACATCAAATCTCAAAAATGGCGACAGCATAGAAATTCTCAGAAACAGGCAAGGCAAAGGACCTTCACGCGACTGGCTCGATTCGACCAAGCACTTCATCACTACGTCCCATGCCAAACAGAAAGTCAGACAGTGGTTTCGACAGCAAAGTAAGTCTGAAAACACGGAATATGGCAGTAATATTCTGGACCGAGCTAAGCGACGGCTTGGTCTCGACGCGAAAGATATCACTGCAGATTTCCATCAGGCCTTGGGCTATGTCTCGAGGGACGATATGCATGCTGCCCTTGGCGCGGGCACGCTCTCACAAGATCGACTCAACAGTCGGTTAGCAAATTTAATAAATTCAAAACTAAGAAAAGTTTCTGGTAGTACCGTCCCAATAGCCGACTTTCAGTCTAATGTTAAGTCAATTGACGCAGGTATACGTGTGCTGGGTGCAAGCGGAATTGCAGTAAACGTGGCGAAATGCTGCTCTCCGCTTCCGGGAGACATAATTGTTGGCTACATAACTCATTCCAGAGGGGTCACTGTGCACCGAACCAAATGTCGTAACCTCGCCTCTCGTGCAGATTCTACTCGGCTAGTTGACTGTGACTGGGCAAACTCAGAGCAGATGTATGCTGCACGAATCCTGGCGGAAGCCTGGGATCGGCCAGGATTAATCAGTGATCTCACAACCGTTTTAGCTCTTGCCAGCATTAACTTAGGTGAGATAAGCAGCGGCAAGCATCAAGATAGAAAAGTTTTTATTTCGCTAACTCTTGAGACTATCGGGGGAGAAGAATTTACGTCGGTCCTGTCGAGACTAGAACAGGTACGCGGAATTATATCCATCCAACGACAAGACTAGTTAAGCCAACGTATGATTGATTCAGGTCGGCCATCCGATTCCGATTTTCGAATTTTGAGATACAGCTGAGACAATCCAAACATCAAGACGATCACGAAGGTTGTTGCAACGGCCAGTCGAAGTGTCACCCAATACCAAAAATCTATCGGATACATCTGCAAAAGACGATCATTCGCCTCGTTCAATATCCACAAGTCATTCGTGAACATTAACTGATGGAATTTATAAAAAGCTGAATCAAAACCAGTGAATATTAAGGTTGCTAAGATTGCAAGCAACCCTATGCCAGTCAAACTCGCTGATCGCACATCAACGGCAATTTTTCGCAGCGGATCGTTACGAAATGTGATGAAGGAAATCGTTAAACTACTGAGTACGAACACGAATAAACCGTCATGTATTTTCCAGAAAAACTGCATTAAATTTCTCACATCGATCATATGAGCGACTTCTCGCTCATTAAATATATTTAACGACAGCCCCTCAGCCGTAACAACGTTTATCACCAGTGGAGCGTCGGTAAAACCTAATAGGTAATCTCGAATCTCCCAATTCACTGCAGTTAATTGCTCGATAGATATTCCTGTTACAAGTTCTGCCTGCCCCTGAATCAAGGCTTGCTCATATGTTGACGGGGATAGCACCAAAAGACGAGTCACTGACAACACGCAAAAGAGTGGCACAGCCAAAATAAACACTAATGAAACAATTTGATTAAATATTTTCACGTACTTAGTTTACATAATCATGAGATACTTGCAGTCATGACTGAGTTCCGAATATCCGTAGATGAACTCTGCGAAGTACTCAATATCCTTCCGGTCCAACTTCAGATATTCAATCCCGTTTACCCAGATGTTCAAGCCCAACGCGAACTTCTCATACTGCGGTCTGAATTTGAAGATGCCAGAGAGATCGTTGAAAAGCGTTATCAGGCTGCTGCATTGGCAAAAGCTGTTCTACCTGGTTCCAAGGTACACCTCTGTACTCGAGATTCGTTGCCATCTGAGGCGCTCGCTTGGCTTCTACTACCCTTGAAACCTGAAGAGGACACATACTCTCTTGAGGGTTTCCAAAGAGTGATTGAGTTACTTTTTTCACCAGATGGGTGTCCCTGGGATAATGCACAGACGCCAGACACATTAAAAAAATATCTGATTGAAGAGACTTATGAATTAGTCGATGCGATCGAAAACAGTGATCGCGACTCGATGCTTGAAGAAATAGGTGATGTTCTCGCTCACATGTTCATGCAAACGTCTGTAGCAAACAAAGATCATCAATTTAGCCTTGCAGACGTTGTTAATTATGCAAATAAAAAATACGTTCGGCGTCATCCGCATGTATTTACAGATAAATCACAAAGTCAAACTGATGAATCGCTAAAAAACTCTTGGGAAGCAATCAAGGAAACAGAGAGGAAAGAGAAGGGACTTGAAGCAACAGCGTTTGAAAGCATTCTTGAGTCCATCCCAAGCTCAATGCCCTCCTTGAGTCGCGCACAACTAACGATCCGCAGAGCGCGCATAGCAGGAGCTCTAATCCCCGATCACGAAAAATTTGGTCAAAGCGCTCAGACCATTTCGAATCTCCTACTTAAAGCCGTGATTTTAGCAGAGAAATCCAATTTTGATGCGGAAGAATTATTAAGACATAAAATTTCAGACTACGCCGAAGAATTCAAAAAAATAGAGAGGGACACAAACCAAAATATATCTAGCTCCCCTGACACAATGCGCATTCTACCGTGGCTAAAAATTTCCGCTACCCACGAAGACGATGTGCAGAATTGATGAGAATCCGATAAACTTGATTCACTAACTAATAAGGAGAATCTATGAGCGCGGCATCTACTCTAACGAGAAACGAACATACACCCGAAAATTCAGTTGTCACTACTGAACGATTCAATCAAGGATTTAGCTCATTCCAAGAGTGGATGGATGCAATTGAACTAAATAAAGAAAAGTTTCAAATGCACTACGACGAGTGGACGCACAACGCGGATGATATAAGCATTCTTAAAAAATACGTAGAGTCACATGGAATCAAAGCCTTATGCATAGGCGAGGATTGGTGCCCAGACGTGTGGAGAGGACTCCCGGTAATGGCTCGCATCTCAGAATTAACTGGAATGGAAGTGCGACTATTCATCCGTGATGATAACTCAGACATCATGGGCGAGTTTTTGAAAGATGGAGAATTTGAATCAATCCCTGTCGTCGTACTTTACGACAAGAATCACAATTATCTGGGGCATTGGATTGAACGTGCTGACCAGGCAAATGCTGAAATGCAGCCACTTCTTAGTATGTTACATGGGAAAGAGCGAGGATCCTCTGAGTGGCAAGAGGCTCGAAACAACTACTTAACCAAAACTGTTGAACTTGCACAAGGCTGGCGAGACGCTCAACTAAGTGAGCTGAACGCAATACTAACTGAGGTGTTATAACACCTGAATCAGATTTGATTCAGATGTTCATTGGCTGACTACAGTGGTGCCGCAGCTTGCGCATGCGCTCCACGAGAAGTCCATAAATGAATCACATTGTGAGTTTCGGCACTTCTTCTTCAGCTCAATCTGACAAAACGGACAAAACGTCCATTCATCACTGACGAGTCGATTACAGTCTGGACATGAAATATCAACACTCAAGTCCGCCAAAATAGCCTCTCGGGTTAGACTTGATTCATACCGGTCTTGAAGGCTTTGTCTAGGTCGTAAAACGAAATAGATAGGGAGCCCTAAAAAAGGACAGATAATCGACCAAATAACGGAGCATGTGCGGGCCAATAAGTCTCTGGTTCGTGATGAAATATCTCTGTAAACCCAGACGATCACAGCAAGCCAAAGTAACAGGACATACGCTGCAAGCAACATCCCAACGACTTGAAGAGTTGACTCGACATTTGTACTACTTGTTATTTGCAAAAACGGAAAATAATCACCCATAAGATAACCTTCTTCAGCAGAGTTATGAATTATCCTTGTGATAAGCAACTCTGGCTACACTAAATAAGATAACTAAATGGTATCGCGTTCAACGAATACTAGTTAGAGGAAGTTTGGTTTAGAAGTAAGGCTACCCCGAAATGAATCCGACCGGAAATATAAATAGTAAGAGATATCAGACGCTCAACGAATCCCAGAAAGAGGCAGTATCCCATCGACACGGTCCGGCGTTAATCATTGCGGGCCCGGGAAGTGGTAAAACAAGGGTCATTACAGAACGTATAGCTCACCTCATTCAAGAAGATAATATTCGTCCGTGGAATATCCTTGCGATCACCTTCACCAACAAGGCTGCGAAAGAAATGCAAAGCAGGGTAGACGAAATACTTGGAGCCGAGTCAAGAGGTTTGGCTATAGGAACATTTCATGCAATGTGCGCCCGAATATTACGACAATCGGGAGAACCTATTGGAATAGCATCTGATTTCGTTATTTATGACACGGATGACACGGAATCTTTAGTAAAATCAATCATGAAAGAATTGAACACTCCAGATCGTTTTAAACCTAGGCAAATTCGCAACCGGATTTCGACTCTAAAGACAATGGAACGTACCCAGGGCTCCTCCTACGGAAGTCGTAGTGACAGCTATCTTGACGATCTATCTTGGGACATTAAAAGTGTTTATGACGCAAGACTGCGGCGAGCAAACGCAGTTGATTTTGACGATTTGCTCAATTTCACCCATATTCTTCTTACTGAATTTCGAGACGCAGCTTCACTCATTCTAGACCGTTTCGAGCATGTGCTTGTCGATGAGTTCCAAGATACTAATCTAGTGCAATATGAAATTGCTCGAGCTCTCGCGCAGAAATCAAGGAATCTCGTCGTAGTCGGTGATGATGATCAATCAATCTATTCCTGGAGAGCCGCCGATATTGAAAATTTCCAGCGATTGACGCTAGATTTTCCCGAAGCCAAGATTATTAACCTTGATCAAAACTATCGCTCAACCGGTCATATCTTGGAAGCTGCTCAGATAATAATTAATAAGAATTCGGGGCGAACTGAAAAAAATCTATGGACCGATAATTCAAAGGGGTCACCAGTTGAGTTATTAACTAGTAGTACTGCTGACGAGGAAGCCTGGTTTGTTGCCAATGAAATCAAGAGGTATCAAAATTCGGCTGACGAGAAAAAACACGGATTCGGTGTGCTCTACAGAACCAATGCGCAAAGCAGAGCCATTGAAGACGCTCTTATTTCGAACGGGATACCTTATCGCCTAGTAGGAGGAACACGCTTCTATGATCGTAAAGAAATAAAAGATATAGTTGCATACTTGCGACTCATCCAAAATGAGCACGATATTGTTGCTTTCCAGAGAGTAGCGAATACTCCAGCCCGTGGTATCGGAAACAAAACTCTGACAACAATTTTACAAACCGCTAGAGATACAGGCACGTCTCCCGTTGCAATTGCCGTGAAGTTCGTTACTGACGATGCTATCCCGGGAATGCCCACCATGAACAATCGATCCAAGAAAGCAATTCAACTTTTTACCTCGGTCTATGAACATTTAGCTTCGATGAGAGATACAAAAAACGTGCCGCAATTAATTGATGCTGTGGTCAAGGAAACTGGATTTAAAGCGTATCTCAACACTTTAGATAAAGATCAGCCCGATCGAGCTGATAGTCGCTGGGACAACGTTGAAGAATTCAAGAATGTCGCTGCCCAATATAATGAGCTCGAAGAGGAAACCTCGCTCTATTTATTCTTAGAGCAAGTTGCGTTGGTATCTGACGTGGATCAACCTGAGAATACTGAGGAATCAGTGAACGTTACACTAACAACCCTCCACTCCGCAAAGGGGCTCGAGTTTCCCGTAGTTTTTTTGGTCGGAATGGAGGAAGGGTTATTACCGCATCAAAGATCCTTCGATGACGAGCAAATGATGGAGGAAGAAAGACGTCTTTGTTACGTTGGTATCACTCGCGCTCGGGAACAACTTT
>Ga0066372_10000673_pt1 | contig 13054 bp, 14 predicted proteins | sample Knorr_S15_td_250_FD_77011 | JGI IMG/M metagenome (GOLD analysis project Ga0066372, IMG submission 77011) | Marine microbial communities from Southern Atlantic Ocean transect - Knorr_S15_td_250_ad_251m_LV_A | ecosystem: Environmental > Aquatic > Marine > Oceanic | place: Southern Atlantic ocean... | reverse complement strand
GGCTTCAATCCGTTGGTCCTCAGTGCATCCATGCAAGCATGCGTAACGGTTGATAAACGGCCTTCCTCCACCGTCACACATACGGCTGTGATGGTGTAGCGGTTAGCACGGTGGGTTGTGGTCCCGCCGGCCCGGGTTCAAGTCCCGGTCACGGCCCCATTGAATCACCGGGCTGAGCCGTTGATTTTATTGTCGGCTATCTCGTGCCCCATCCTGTCGACCTTAGTTGCTAGGTACTCCTTGTTCTCCTCTCCGACGCCGACTACCAGAGGCATCTTTTGGACTACATTGATCCCATTCTCGCTGAGCTGACTAATCTTGTCTGGATTGTTGGTCAAGAGGCAGACATCGTTTATTCCCACGGCGCGCAGTATCTCCGATGCAATATGGTAGTCTCGAGCATCCGCGGGATGCCCGAGCATCAAGTTGGCATCCATGGTATCCGCCCCCCTATCCTGAAGATTGTAGGCCTGTATCTTAGCATGCAGCCCTATTCCTCTCCCCTCTTGGCGCAAATAGACGAGACAACCCCATCCGACTTCGTGGATCTGCTTCATCGCAGTTTCAAGTTGAGCACCACAATCACACCTTAGGCTGCCAAATGCTTCTCCTGTGAGGCATTCCGAGTGGACCCTGACGAGGACCGGATCAGGACCAGCCATGTCCCCTAGGGTAAGTGCGACGTGATCAAATCCCGTACTATCTTCGTGGAAGACGCGTATCCTGAAGTCTCCATAGTTGGTCGGCAGACGCGCATCCGCGGGGACCTCGCCCAGTTCGGTGACACTCAAATCGCTGGCCACAAAACCCATCGAGAACCACATCCCCTTTGAACAATCTCTCACGCCCGCGCCGGGCTCCTGATGCGGAAGGTGTACTCGCCGGCTTCCTCGCTCACACCCAGCAGATCGAGCCCCATCCGGTCGCACAGGGCGGGCATGTCGTGGAGCGTCTCAGGGTCGTCGCAGACCACTTCAAACAGCGACCCCCCATCAGACGCCTCGACAGCCCTCCTAGTCTCGTGCATGGGCACAGGGCAGAAAAAACCGAGGAGATTCAGGGTGGTGATTCCTTCATCAACCATATTTTTCCACCTTAGGGGCTCATTATAGAAGGCGCCAAGGAAAGTCCATTGAAATCACGAGCCTTAATCACATCAATTACATAGGCAACCTTGTCGACATGAATTTCGACTTTCGTTTCATCCTCGCTCTGCGAGATCTCCCCAATCACGATATCAGAGATCCGCGCCTCCTGAGTTATCCAGTCTGCTATGGCCCTCTTGGTCGAATCCGATTTACCCAAGGCGAGTCTGACGGTAACCATCCCGAATGGGTCCGATACTTCCTCCCAGTCGTCTCTCCTGCCGATGGGATCCCTGTCCATTCCTTTGGGCAGTTTAGGAGCATCGACGTAGGGGATGTTGAGATTCCATGTCGATGAAATCTTCTCGATGAGTTGACGGTCTTCGCTGGTGACGAAGCTCCAGGCCTCGCCATTCCTGCCCATCCTGCCGGTTCTGCCGATTCTGTGGACATACGACTCGGTGTCATCGGGCAGATCATAGTTTACGACATGGGTGATGCCATCCACATCAAGGCCACGGGCCGCAACATCGGTGGCGACCACGATGCTCTCGCCACCGCCCTTGAACGAATCGAGTATCCTCTCCCTCTTTCCCTGAGGAAGATCCCCGTGTAGTCCGATAGCCCGGATTCTGAACTTCCCCAGCCTCTCGGAGAGGATTTCCACCATACGCTTCGTGTTGGCGAAGACTAGCATCTGATCATCTCCCTCCATGTGCGCTATGATACGGCCGAGTGCCCAGAGTTTGTTGGCCCGTCCGACTCGAATAGCGTACTGGTCAATCTCCGGTATCTCGACTTCCATATCGTCACTCATCACATGGGTGGCATCAATCATGAACTCCTCAGCGGCGTCGAGAACCTCTTGAGGGAATGTGGCGCTGAAAAGCAGAGTCTGTTCTCGATTCGGGGTCTTCTCGAAGATCCACAGGACATCAGGAAAGAATCCCATGTCCAGCATGCGATCAGCCTCGTCGAGGCAGAAGTGCTCAATGTCCTCGAGCTTGAGGTGCCCTCTTTTGGTCATGTCAATCACTCTGCCGGGGGTTCCGACAATGATGTCGGCGCCTTTGTCGAGTTTCTTCGCCTGCTTCTCAAGGTCGGTGCCTCCGTAGACTGTTTGGATCGATAGCCCCTTATCTCCTTGCAGACTGTCAATCTCCTTGGCGACCTGAACAGCGAGTTCCCTAGTTGGACAGAGAATGATGGCTTGGGGAGAGCCCGAGGGCGAGCAACTCTCAAGAATCGGGATTCCGAATGCGGCTGTCTTTCCGGAACCAGTCCTCGCCTGCCCCACGACGTCCATCCCTTGTCGTGCAGGAGGCAGTGCCTCCCGCTGAATCTCGGTTGGCTCGGTCCAGCCAAGCGCTTCGATGGCGGCCGCAATCGGAGCTTCCAAATCCCAATTACTGAAACCGGTTCCGCTCGCGTTCATCGTATCGCCTCAGAAGGTTTCCGAATCGCGGATTTCCCTCTGCAGCTCACCCATCCAGTACTTGCGGCAGTTCTCCTTGGTGAGATACTGATCCTTGCTCGAAAAACTGTGGTTGTAGTGGCCCTTGTCGGCAGATGCATACTGGTCCTTCCTCCTCTTGTGGAACTTCTGGAGTACATGTTGTCGCATGTATTGCCTGAACTTCAGTGACTTGCTGCGGTTCACCCCTTTCGGCGTGACGCCGTCCCAGAGGCGCTCGAAGCGCTCCAGTTTGTCATCAAACTCATTGCTCACTCTGAATCCTCGCTGTGCGGCCGACCTAACTGCTGTTTATCATGTTCACCCTCTGCAGGGGCATCACCGCTACGCGGTGCATCTAACTCCTCTAATGGTGGCTCAACCCTGTCTAGGGGAGCTAGGAATCGGTTTTTCTCCGCCTCCGAACCCTCCATTTCCACATCCCTTGCCAGCGAGGCCAGCCTCTTGCGTAAGTCAGCCCGGGTCTCCTGACGCAGCAATTCGGCCGCAGCCTCCCTGAGTCTTTCTCCGCTCAGAACAATCGAAAGTTGGTCGATGCAGGCCTTGCGCAGTGTGTAATCCCTGCTTCTGGCACCGTCTATGATCATCTTAGTGACCCGGGGGTTTTGCATGTCTAGTTTCTTCAGCGCTCTGATTACTGATTTCCTAACTCCATTATCCTCGTCAGCGATGGCGGCCTCGATGAAGATGGTGGCTATCAAAGGTTCAGATTTGGTAAGCGTAACTAGCGTGTTGGAAGCGTTCCTCCTGACTTGCGCGTCCTCGTCCTCCAATGACCAACCTATCAGGTCCCACCCTGTTGCACCTGCACCCGCGGCGATAGAACGCAGAATTTTCGAACCGCGTCGCCTCAGGTCGACATCTTCTTCCCGAATCAATTCGTCAAGATGCAGGCAACCGGTTTCGGGCCAACTATCGGCTGTCCGGCGGAGGGTCTCAAAGGCATTAGCGCGATGAATCACCCTAGTATCACGCAACTCTCTGCGGAGGATGTTCTCGCAGCCCGAAGGGAACACTGGAGCGACCTTGAGCAAGCAATCTCTAGCCGCATCTCTGACCCGCTCCTCATCTTCGAGAAGACGATCAGAGAGGCATTGCAAGAGGCTCTCGTGCTTCTTCAGCGCGAATACAGGCAGAATCTCCAGAGCGGCTATTCTGATATCGATAGTATCGTCGTCGAGAGCATCGAGCAGAGCTTTGTGTGCAGAGTCGATCTGACTGCCTAGGACTCGGTGAAGCGCCTTGATACCATCTCTTCTGCTAGCGAAACCGCCTCCATCACTCCTAGAAAGCTCCAAACTTCCTGTTTCACCCCGGGCCAATGGAAGGATTTCGTGTGCCGGAATCCTCTGCCACGGGCCGCCATCAGGAAGGAGCCCCCTGATGTCAACATCGCTATCCAATCGCTGCCGCCTGATTGGCTTACCCGTGCGTGGGTCGCGTGCGACATAACCTCTAGACATCCTTCGCCTCGGCCCGCGCAAGTAGTCGCCTCTCTTGAATGAAATGCAGAATTGTGCGTAATTCCATGGGGTAACCATCAAACGGCGCCTTCATTCAGTTTCTCCTCCGGGGGGCCAGATGTCGGAAGCACACGAGCAGGAGATTGGACGTCTACTGCAGATTAGCATGGCCGGACTCCCAGGAGATTCGACGACACGCGAGGAACTCTCCCGCATCTGGTCGCTGGAGCTACAGTGGTTCACACCGCAGGAGGCCGACTTGATTGCAGACAGGTTATCCGAGAGGGGCTGGCTCGTCGAGGCCGAAGGCAGGCTTTCCCCCCCACTCGACCTTGAACTCCCATGTCCCCCTCTGGGCTGGCGTCCACTGGCAAGGCGTATGGTCGATCCTCCTGAATTCAAGCGCCATGCTAATCTCTCGCAAACGCGCTCCACGCCTCGGGAAACAAAGGAAGAGGTAGTCGAGCCTCTGGAACCTAAGCAACAGCGAATGCCGCGGATTTCTGATCCCGGACCGACCACCCTGCCCCTGGATAGGGCAGAAGGAAGCATACCCGAATTGATATCAATGATTGGAGAGAAATCCGGTTTGGAGAACAAGGAAGTAATACGCCGGGCTCAGCGGAAGCGAAGAGCACTTGGTCAGGTGACTCTGTGGATGGCGCTCGCTTTGGTTGCCCGGGAACAAGGTCTGGACATGCACGCGGTCAATCTAGCGATAGAGTCCTGACTCAGTCGTAGCCGTTTCCTGAGCGCACTTCGGCGGCTAGCAATCCAGGAAGCACAAACAGAGCCATCATCAGTGAGAACAGAACTGAAATCGAACTTACTATGCCGAAGTCTTGAATCACCGGGATGGGGGACAGCTTCAGTACTAGGAACCCACAGATTGTGGTTCCAGCAGACAGCAGCAGAGCAGTGCCCGTGGTGGCGTACATATCCCGCATGGCTTGCCAGGTTCCCATGCCAGAGAGGCGATTCGCCTCAAAACGCCTCCACACATGAATCGAGTAGTCAATACCTAGGCCAATCGTCAGCGCAGTAATCATAATCGTCAGTACATTCCAGTTCATACCCAGCACGGCCATTGCCCCGACCACCCATGCTCCAGCTAGGCCGACCGGCAGAATGACCACCAGTGACTGCCCCAGCCTACGCGTCAGGAGAACCAGCACCAGCATTGAGACAAGTAGGCTAATCGCAGTCGATGCTATTTGAGATACCACCAGTTCCGAGAGCACATTGTTCAGGACGATGACATCGCCAGTGACATGCACTTCCGCTCCAACCAGCCCCTCTTCCTCCAATAGTTCAGCCTGCTTCACGAACAGTTTCGCAATCTCTTGGGCCTCTTCACTGCTCCTTGCTAGAACATCCACCCTCATCTTGAGGTACAACAGCGACTGACCATCTTCGGTCATAGCGACATGCATGCCAATCCTCTCGGCCCAACTGAGCCCTCTGAGCCCATCGCCTGTCGAGTCGTTGGACATCAGTTCTGAGACAGCCCCCACCAGATCGCCCTCCGCGAATCCATCCGCAACCCCAAGTTCGCCGTCGAATATTCCCAAGTGGTATGAATCGCCGAAAGAAGGGTCGTTCTCGACAGCATCTCGGAGAATCGGGTGGAGCCCGTCATAAGACGGGCGTTGCGAATCTGTGTTTGTTGGGTTTACCACCTCTGGGATGCCAGCGATTCTATCGTCAAAGAACCCGAGCCCCTTCAGCAGGTCTCTTTCGCCACTCAGGGCATCCTCCCCGGGCAGAGGCTCGATTAGTATGATGACCGACTTCCATGCGGCCGCTTCGTAAGAATCGTACATGTCGTTCCTGACTTCCATTATGTCCATGCCATCTTCCGAAAGGAAATCGGTCAATTCGAAACTGGTGTCCAATTCCTTGATAGCTACTATCACCGAACCCATGGTAATCAGTGCGACTACCAGCAAGACTCTCGCGGTGTTCCTCCTCTGGAATCGCGTGGCCAAGTCCGCCGTCTTGTCCATTTTAAGACCGCGGGATCGCATCTCGCCAGCCGTCTTCTCAACCACCACATGTACCGCTCCAACGAATATGGTACTAGCCACGAAGGCAGAGACAACTCCCAGTGCCAGAGTGAATCCAAATGTCCGCAACGGAGCGAGTTCGGAGCCGAATGGAGGGGGGAACGCGTTAGCGAGGAAGGCGAAGACAGTGGTGATTACAGCCAAGGAGAGTGCCAAGCGTAGAACTGAGACAGATTTAACCCATGCTAGTGCGGCGCTCTCTGTCCGATTCTTTGCCTCTTCATAGCCACGTTGTAGGTGAATGGAGTAGTCGATGCCCAATCCCAGAACTACAGGAGCCACAGCGACCTCGAGTATTGAGAACCGCATACCGAAGAAGGTCACGATGCCGTAGGTCCAGACCAGAGCGGCGGATAGTCCCAACAGAGGCGCTGCAACCATCATGAAGGAGCGAAAAGCCATAGCTAGAAGCACGACTACGACCATGACGGCGATTAGCAGCAGCCAGACTAGGTTGTCCAAGGTCGACTCATTGATGTCGTGACTGATCAGATCATCCGAGATGACTCCGTATTGCAGTGCCGAATTGTTACCGAGCGGGTGTTTTGCGCCCATATCCAGAAGGGCCCGAATCTGAGATGCTCTGTTCTGCCGGACATCGTCGCTAATGTCGCCGCTGATCTCTATTGCCCACATGGTGCTGGACGCACTGGGGGTGGGGTCTCCTTCTCCAGTGTCCAGCCACTCGCACACCGGTTCGTAGTCGAAGTCGGCATGGAGCATTGCAGATGCAGCGAACGAGGCCGAAGCGATGGCTTGGTCGTTCCCAATCGCGTCGGCGCACTTATCCCCGTCTGTGACGGCGCCAAGAAAATCCTCCCAGTCGTTGAAGTCTGCTAGGTTGCGACCTTGCTCATCCCTCTCCTCAAGAGCCCTCTCCAGCATATCGGCCGTGTTCAGGTGTGCTATGATGAAGTCGCCATTGGCAGCAGAGAATTCTTCGACTCTACTTAGGTCATCAGACAGTTGCTGAAGGGCCCCAAACTCCAGCATGTTACAGAAAGTTTCGTCGCATTCATTTCCCCCTTCTGCAGAACTAATGTAAGGCTCGACATGGATGTAAATCATGTGCGGTGATGAATCCATGACCGCGCTGATACGCTCCTCGGCCGCATCAGCCTCCGTCTCAGGGGCGAATGCGCCGAGGTCTGTCGTGAATCCTTGGAAATTGTAAATCAGCTGATTAGCCATGACTACTGTCAACAGAACACCCGCAACTACAATTGGCAGAGCCAATCTTTCGAAGGCCCCGGCAAGTGACTCTCTCGACGAGGCACCATTCACCATTGCCGCGGCCAAAACCACCCCATGTATAACTTAGGCTCCACTTGGACCCCGAGGGGTCCAGCATAGTCAGGAAAGCCCTCAAAAGGGGCGGGCTGGTCGAACCGCTGTCATATGCCAGTCAAGGTACTCAAGAATGAGGGTCGCGAACTACGCCTGAGGATATCCGGGGAGGGTCACACCACCCTGCAATTATTCCGCTCGAGGCTGAATGAGAGAAAGGATGTTGAGTACTCTAACTACTTCCAGAATCACCCCGACCTCGACGAGCCCGAACTCTACATCAGGGCCTCCAAAGGCAAGAGTGCCGAGAAAGTGTTCAAGAGTCTCTGCTCGGACATCTCCAAGGAACTGTCCAAACTCAAACTATGAAGGCGGTGTGGGCGTGGCTGAGCCCTCTATCGAGGAGCATTTGGGTCTGGTTGGTTGGGCTGCTGAGGGCAAGGGCATCGGGGGGATGCTGAAGACGCGGATCGAAGACTTCCGAGTGGAGGAGATGGCGAAGATTCCGGCTCTCGATCCGAAGGGCCGGTTCACAGTCGTTCGAGCCTCTTTGACCAACTGGGAGACCAATCGCTTCCTCAAGCGCATGGCAGACGCATGTGGAATATCCCGGAAGCGAGTCTTCTCTTCGGGAATGAAGGATAAACGGGCTGTTACAACTCAGATTTTAGTGGTTGACGCACCTCAGAAAAAGGTCGAGCAGATAGCAATTAAAGACTCCGTAATAGAGGTGATTGGGCGAACTCACCAGAAGATTGGAATGGGCGACCACGACGGGAACCGATTCACGATCACCGTGCGCGGTTGTAGCGATTCCAACGGCAAACCCATCGACGGCAAGGAGGCTATGAGGAGAGTGAACGAAATCAGGTCTAGGATGCCTCAGAGAATGGGCGCCGACGCATTCCCAAACTGGATAGGACCACAGAGGTTCGGGGCGACCAGGCCAGTGACTCCTGAGGTCGGAAGGGCAGTAATCGAGGATGACTACGAGAGGGCATGTAGTCTCTATCTCGGGATGGAGGGGCAGAATTCGAGCGAGGATGTCGATGTCTTCAGAGCGAAGTGGCGAGAGACCAGAGACCCAAAGGCCTGCTTGGAGATCATACCTCGCCATCTGGGCTACGAAAGGGGAATCCTCGAGAGCCTGCTGAAGAACCCGGAAGACTGGCTCCAGGCCTACAAGAGCCTGCCGCACTCCCTGCAGTTGCTGACGATTCACTCCTTGCAGTCCCTAACGTTCAACCATGCTCTGGCAGCTCGGCTCGCCGCGGATGTTTCACTCATCGAGCCAGTCATTGGTGATTTGGTGGCCCCTGTCCAGGGCAACGGCAGGATTGATGTCTCTAAGATGGCGTATGTCAGTGAGTCAAATCTAGAGAGATGCAAAAGGAATTGTCAGTTAGGCAGGCTCTCCGTTACCGGACCCCTGCCCGGTAGAAATGCACCCTTCGCCGAGGGCCTTCCAGGGGAATTGGAGCAGCAGGCTATCGAGGACACAGGTTTGTCTGATGTCAGTTGGATGGTGCCTAGGATTCCGAGGCTGACTTCCTCGGGGACCCGAAGGCCGCTGTCGGTACCATTCCAGTCATTCTTGGTCGAGGAGGCCCCAGATATCTCGGATTCCTCTCTCTCTCAGAGGTGGGAGCAGGGCCCTTTGGAGGGTGATATGTGGCATCCTGACGGGGCCAGCCTCAGACTCAAATTCACCCTGCCGCCCGGCACCTATGCAACGGTGCTGATGCGCGAGTTGATGCGCTCTCCGTTGGACCATTACTAGGGTTTTCAGAGTCGCCCCATCTCAAGGGCCTCTATCTGCCCCACTAGGGGGTCTACCCCACGGACCCTGTCTTCGAAGCCGTCCACGATACCCTCACCTTCTCCTAGAACGGCTTGGACCTCGATAAACATCATTCCGAAGGCCAGTGGCTTGACCTCCACAGTTTGGACCTCGTCGAAACCGTCTATCCGGATAGCAATCCCATCGTAATCCGGCATGCCTTCTTCGGGCTGGTCGAAAGTGACCTTGTACTTCACGACAACATGCCCCATCATAATCACTCTCTCAAGGACCTTGGAAGCCACATTCAGTGCAGATGTACATGACTGATTGAACCCTGCACTTCTCGCTACGACCTATCGAATTACCGCATTCCGGGCATGGGAAGGCCGTGCTCTTATTGCTAACCAGCGGGAGTCCTGATGATGTGCAGGTAACAGCTCTCCCTGTCATTGCCCTTCCTCGGTGAGGCGGCCGAACCACACCCCCCTTTTAGCGTTGACCGAGCCAGAGAGGCGGGACATCTTAGCAGTAGGGCGATTTCAAGCGCTGAGTAAGTTCCTAAGCCTACACCCTTACGCGGGTTTGGTGAAGGCGTGGGCGAGGGCGAGATCTCATTGACAGGCGAACAGGTGAACCTAGACAAGTTTGTGAAAGACGAGGGCGGTATATGGAGCCTCAGACAAATCGAGAAGGTCCGCGGCTGGAACAATATCGAGTATGGCGCGGGCTTGTCAGGCAGGAATACACCATCCACGGGGCTTTCTATGAACAGGGCCTACATCCCCCCCGGCGGAGTCGCCAAGGCTCACATCCATGTTGATTTCGATGTGATGGTTTTCCTCCTGAAGGGTAGTGTGAGGCACGAGTACGGACCCGGCTGCAGGAAGTCCGTGGTCCACAGTGCGGGCGACATGTTCTACATCGAGCCGGGACTACCTCACGAGGTCTTCAATACCTCGGACGCCGACTGGGTCCATGCTGTCGTCTCTCGCTCGGACCCTTCAGAATGGCAAAACATCGTTCCTTACGACAGAGATTCAGAGTGATCATCCCTCCTCACGTTTCCGCAGCCGTTTGAAACCGACTTTGGATTCAACCTCGTCTGATTCTCCCTCGACTACAATACCCAAATCGGAGAGGTGCATCTGGACCTGCTCCAAAGCGCTCTTGCCCTGAGCTCGAGCGCGTGGTTGGGGGAGTCTGTTCTGGCAGATTAGGTAGGTCTCTGAGGAAGCGCTCCTGCTCGCAGTTGGGGAGTACCTCTGTACGTTGGAGAACCTGTCTTTAGCGGCATCAATCAGTCCTTCGATCCCTGTTCCTTGGAAGATCTTCGTAACGAAACCGCCCCCCGAGGGGATGAACTCCATGGAAGCATCCAGAACTAGAGTGGAGAGCTCCAGAGATATCGTCTGGTCGGTATCGTAGCGTCCTGTCAGATTGGGTGAGATATCACTGACGACCACGTTTAATTCACGCTCACCGAGGGAATCCCTGATCTGGTCCATGGTCCTCTCCTCGGTGACATCCCCGATGATGATTCGAGCACCTTCGACAGGCGAGGTTGCTAGCAAGTCGACACCGATGACCAAGCCTTCTTCCCCCACTTCCTCGACCGCCACTTGGGTCCAGCCGCCTGGATGGCAGCCCACATCCAGCACCACATCCGCCTTGCGGAGGATGCCGAAGCGCTCCTGAATCTGCTTGAGTTTGTACGCTGAGCGCGTGCGATAGCCCTTGGAACGGGCTATTCGTCGCCAGGCGTCGCGCCTGTTGTCCTGATACCACCGCTTGCTCATGCGATGAGCCCCGGGTCTTTGGGTTATGAAAGGGGAACGCCGGGATTGCCACCGTCCACTGCCTTCGTCGCTTGCGCTCAGAGGCCGATTTCGCCAATGAGAGCTCGTGCAGTGTGCCTTATTGCGGCCTCGGACTGCATATTGGGCACGAAGCCAGTGGAGAGCAGGTACTGTACCTCAAGCGAGGTCTTCGGGACATCTCCAGCCCAGCCACGCTCACCACCGGTGTACTCAATTGAGACTCCATCGAGCCCACTCTCTTCGATTACAATCTCGGCGATGCGGCGGACTGAGCAAGTGTCACCTGTTCCCAGATTGTACAGATTCACCTCTTCATCGACGCCGTTGACGAGGTGGAGCATGGCGCTGACGCAGTCTTCAGCGGACATGTACGACTTCTCCTGAAGGCCATCGCCGAGAACTTCGAGACGCGTTGGATCAGTCCTGAGTTTGTGTATGAAGTCGTAGATTACCCCATGTGTCCCCCTCGGGCCCACGATGTTCGCGAATCTGTGAATCCAGGCTTTAGCGCCGAAGGTTCCGCACCATGCGGTAATGAGGGCCTCGGAGGCCAGTTTTGACGCCCCGTAGAGCGAAATCGGCTTAATCGGGCCATAGGTCTCAGGTGTGGGCATCTGAACAGCCTCACCGTAAACGGCTGAGGACGAGGAGAAAGAGATCCTACCGACACCGGCGAGACGCATTGATTCAAGCACATTGTAGGTGGCGATGGTGCCCTGCCTGAGATCCGTATCTGTGACTTCGGTGCCGAGCCTGATATCGGGGTTGGCAGCCATGTGGTGGACGGTCGCAATACCGTTCATCGCTGACTTCACCGATTCGAGGTCGAGGAGATCGGCCCTGACGACTTCGACCATCCCCGAGTCCGAATGATGGGAGAGGAACTCTTCTCGCCCGCTGCTAAAGTTGTCGAGCACACGCACATGCTTGCCCTGGGCTACTAGGGAATCCACCAGGTGAGAGCCGATGAACCCGGCACCGCCTGTGACCAGTTCCATGGCCGCGCGACCCTAGGGCCACCCTTGAGTCCATCGGGTCGCCGTCGCATGTCTTTTACTAAGTCCAGTTGTTGCTTTCTTTGCGACCTCGCAGGAGGTAAGCGGTGGCCAAGAATCCTATCAGTGATAGATGTGCCACCGTGCAGAAGGGACAGATGTGAGGTGCTCCGTCGACTTGGGTGAGTTCGACGAAGACGAGGAATCCGACGAAGGGTAGGCCGGCTAGTCCTGCGTACCAAGAGAGGTTGGCGAACATATCCGACCACTTCGCGTGCATGTCCATACGAAGGGACAGGAAGAGGAAGAACAGCAGACTGAATGAGATTAGCCCCGTCACCCCCCAAGGGATTCCGAAGAGGTTGTTCCAGTTCGGATCGCCGATTACAGAACCGCATTGGATTAGGCCCTCCGATGCGCACATCGACGACTCCCCCGAGGTGAGCAGGGAGTTGTGAATGGCATAGGTCCATCCTGAAGACATCAGTCCGACACCGATGAATGCGAGGCCAGCATTGAGCATCATTTGGGTGCCCTCCTCGCCATCCCTCGACATAGCGATAGACGCCATGACCGTTCCAATCACAAGCCCGGCGATGAAGAGCATAAGAGGTGGGTCTAGAACCACCATCAGGAACCACCGACCAGTCTTAGAAGCGCCCCGGCCACCTCTTCTCCGGTGGGATGGTTCTCGGGCTGATTGTGGTTCCAGGCCACGATGCCGTCAGGCTGTAGCAGGGCGGTGAACGGTGTACCGGGAATTTCCCAGTCACCAGCAGTCCTCCCAGCGAGGTCATCGATGTAAAGCCACGGGTGTGCGGAGCCCGGCCTGTCGGCACAGTTCTCCGAGCCGCCCTTACAACCATCGTGGGACGTCTTGTCCCTGAAGGCCTCGATCTCGGCAGTGCTGCTTTCATGCCCCTGTATGCTCAATTCCAAGACTACTGTGACAAATGTGACGTCTTGGCCCCACTGTGAATGTAATCCACTCATCCCCTCCCCCTCGGTCCAACAGTACGGGCAGTCCGTGTCGATGTACTGTATCAGGATCCAATTGCCGTCACCTCCTTCTTCCCAACTCTTG
>Ga0066372_10000672_pt1 | contig 13062 bp, 12 predicted proteins | sample Knorr_S15_td_250_FD_77011 | JGI IMG/M metagenome (GOLD analysis project Ga0066372, IMG submission 77011) | Marine microbial communities from Southern Atlantic Ocean transect - Knorr_S15_td_250_ad_251m_LV_A | ecosystem: Environmental > Aquatic > Marine > Oceanic | place: Southern Atlantic ocean... | reverse complement strand
TGGGTGAAAATACATTGGTGTTTGTACCCAAGTAAATAACTTCTGGATTAACTCCATAGTGTTTTTTAACATTTTGTGCGGTGAATTTACTATGACAGATTACTTGATCAAAAAATTTCCATTTATATCTATCATAAAACCTAACAAATAATCTAATTATCTCCCAAGAAATTCTAATTTTTGTAGTAAGATTTTTGATATACGTGTTAGTATAAAGTAAATTAATGTCTTGAGGGTAGCAGATTGTTGGAATATTATCGTATTTTTCAACCCACATTGTGCATGGATAATGATTAAAAAAAACAATATCAGGTTTTTCTTGTTCAATTAAATTATGAAGTGTTTTTGCAGTTTTTCTTAAATTTATCCAAAATCTTATAGATTGAGTAAGATTAGTTTCATCACCAAGATCTACTATTCTCATTTTGGTTTTTGATTTGTATAATGTTCTATCTGTGTATAGTGAAGCGATGATAACATCATCTCCGCATAAAGCCAAATATTCAGAAAGTTCCCAAGCATATCTTCCAGCCCCCCCAATTGATTTTAAATATGGAACAACAACTATTATTTTCATTACTAAAATTTGAATTAAATATATATCATTTTAGTGTGATGAATCTTTTCTATTTACTAGCAGTAAAAAAAATCCAATTAGAATGATCATCACCCGGACCAGCAGGGCGAATCCAATATTCAAAACCTTTGAACCCAATATTTTCTAGATCTTTTTTTATTTCATTTGGGTCCTCTACACGTGTATCTTTACTTCCATTGCTTCCAATTGCGTTAAAGCAGTTTTCATAATAACCTACAGAATTTTTCTTAGCTTTTCCAAATCCCATTTGGATGGAAATTCTACCTCCTTTTTTTAGAGCTTTATACATAGATATTAAAATCAAATATCGGATTTTATAAACGCAAATATGTTGCATGGCTATTGAAGAAAATATAAAATCATAATAATTCTCTTGTTCTATACCTAAATCATTACCATTTGTTATGTATAGACCTGGTAATGGAATTTTATGATATGTTAAATTCTGTTTTGCATTATCGAGGTTATTTCGACTAATATCACAGCCGTCAATTTGTTTAAACCATTTGTTATATTTGATAATATTTCTACCAGGCCCACAACCAAAATCAAGAGCAATTTTTTCTTGAAAACTCTTATCAACATACTTCATCAAATATTTATCATAATCTTCCCATTTGTTTTGTTCATCATATGAGCCAACAACAAAATCATTTTTTTTATCAGCATTATATGTTGAGTTATTGGCAGCATCTTGGTAGGCAACTTTCTGCATGTATAGATATTTTTTATCCTTACTTAAAAAAATCCATTTAATCATTTTAGGAAAAATCTTTACAAACGTAGATAATTGTATTAATTGCAATACAATTGTTAATTTTTTGATTAATATAAAATTTAATAAAAAAATAGAGCACACTTTTAAAAATGAATGGTTTCAGTTTGTGTTTTTCTATATATCATTCAAGTTCCATACAGTTCACGAAAATCCTCTTTTATGAAACTTTTTGGGTCTACATCTCTAATTTTTTTTGCAGGATTTCCCGCAACAATTATCCTTGGAGGAATATCTTTTGTAACTACTGCACCTGCTGCAATAATTGCTTCATGCCCAATTTCAACCCCAGGACAGATTGTAGATCCCCCACCAATAGCACAGCCCAAACGTAATTTTGCACCTTTAATGGTAGATGGCACATCGCGTAAATGACCAATAGGAGAGTTATTCGTAAATGATACACCCGGTCCTATAAATACAAATGATTCAATCAATGTTTCAGCACAAATCATAGAATTATTATGAATCGCACATCTTTTTCCTATTGAAACATTATTTTCACAAATTGTGTTTGAGCCAATAGTAGTGTCCTCTAAGATAGTTACTTTTTCTCTAATTATTGCATTATGATTAATCCAACAGTTATCACCAATATTTACATCAAGATAAATTGTAACTCCAGTTCTGACTAGAATATTTTTTCCAATAATTATATGATATTCTGGTTCATCTAAATTATTACGGTTTACTTCTGATTGGTTTTGATCATAATAATGTCCAGTAATAGTACTATACCCTATGACAGAATTGTCTTGAATAATTGAATTATCGCCAATGGAAACTGATTTTAAAAATACATTGTTTCCAATTTTACAATTATTCCCAATCCTTACATTTCCAACAAAATTTACATTTTTGCCAATATGGCAGTTTTCTCCAACAACAGCATTGCCATCAGTGTTTTTGCCAATCAAAATTTTTTCATTCCTAAATCATACAAAAAAATCTACCAGTTTTCCTATTTGAAATCCCTCGGCATAATCATTACCTGAAATGTATCCCCAATATCGCTCTCGTTCAAAAATTTCTCTGGTCCACCTATTTTTCCTATGGTTCCATTCTGGCACGTACTGAGATAACAATTTTTCTTTAAGTCCATATTCTTCTTTATTGAAACTGAAGTAAAAGTTTGGCTTGAAAGTATTTACATTGTCACTATAAGAATTGGATTGATACATGAAAAAATTTTTTACATTTCGAAATGCTGTTCTAGATATTTCCCAAGTTGCTTTATGATCCGTATTAACATCTCCAAACCAGTGAGTAAAAACAGTATCAATTTTATTATTATTTGCTATTCCTTCTAAAATTTGCATTATTTTCTTATTGTATGTTAATTTACTGTTAGGCTCCTTATCAGTTGTAATATAATTTGCCCCAATCAAGTCAAATGATTTTAATCCAAATTCTAACGCCTCAGATTCTTTCATTCCTTCATCCTCATCTTTTCCATATTGAGAGCTGCATACAACTACTGAGAAAATATTATGACCTTTTGCACTTAATTTCTTCAGAGTGAGACTACATCCAAGTTCAATATCATCCCAATGTGAACCAATTGCAAGTATATTCACTGCTATCAACACAAGTAAAAATAGATTAGTCTTAAATCTGTTATGTGCTGAAGTAAAATTCTAACTCATTTTGTATGTTCCTCTGCTTACCTTTTAGTGTGTAAACACTATCATATTCCAATCCACCACTCACAACTATAACAAATGTTAAAAAATTTCCATTATTTTTAACGCTAACAAACTCATTCCATATCTTATTTCCAGCTGGGTTTTAAAATATTTTTTAAAGTTGAATTAGATTTGGATTATTTTGAATTTTATTTTAAGACATATTTTTTCCAACGTTCTGAGTCTAAGCTCATATCCATAGTTAATGTGGGACCGTCATATTCCTTAATGGTCATAGGTAAAATATCAGGTGTGGTGATCTTTGCCAATTCATACATTGATATTTTTTCATTACCGACTACATGGATAATTCCATTTAAGTTTTCATTTAGGATTTCACTAATTCCTATTGCAACATTTTCTGCAAAAAGATAAGTCCCAAATCTATCAGTAAATGCTTTAGGATATGGCCAAGTTTTTTTTGCAACAAAATTAGTTCGAATAATTATGAAATTAGAAAGTTTAGTTACTTCATTTTCTCCTAAAAGTTTAGTTAATGCATAAAAATTCTCCGGGTAGGGTACATCGTTCTCTTTGTACATTCCAGTATGACCATCAAAAACACACGCAGTACTTACGTAGACAAATTTTATCCGGTTTTTTGATTTTAATGCTGCCTCAACTAAATTTTTAGTGCCCTGTACATTAGTTTCCCAAGTAAGTTTTCTATTTTCTTCGCAAAACCGAATATTAGTTAAAGCAGCTGCATGAATAATTAGATCAATATCATTATTTTGAAAGAAACTAGATACTTGTTCCTTGTTCGTAATATCTAATTGAGTTCTTGAAGGACTGTTACAATTTGCAAGAATTTTTGTTAATTCTGTGCCTAAACTGCCACTTCCTCCAGTTAGTAAAATGCTCATTCTCGTTTAAATATTATATTTTTGATTAATAAAGTTCACAGATCAAACTTTCGCCTTTCTAGTTTACTTCGTAAAATATTAACAACTCTGAGAGCAGTTTTTCCATCTCCCAAGGATGAATTCCAATCCCATTGAGGCTTTATTGATGTCATTTGTTTAACGGAATTAAATATATTTTCCACATCCAGTCCTGCAAGAATATTAGATCCTGCTTCTATTGTCTCTGGCCTTTCTGTAGTATCCCTAATTGTAACACACGGTTTTTTGAAATAAAGCGTTTCTTCTGGAACTGTCCCTGAGTCAGTAATTAAACACATTGCATTTTTTTCAAGTTTTGTGAAATCAAAAAATCCTAGTGGTTTTATAATTTCAATTCCTTTTGGGATAACTTGATTTTTTAATTTGCTAGAAGTTCTAGGATGCATTGGATAAATTATGCGTTTTTTAAATTTTTTATGAATTTTTTCAAGTGATGAAAAAATAATCTCCAAACGTCGTGGATTATCAACATTTTCACTCCTATGGGCAGTAACTAAAAAGAAATCATTTGGTTTTAATTTCATTTGTGTAAGAATTTTACTTTTTTCAATTTTAGGCGTAAAATATTTTATTACTTCAATTATTGGGTTTCCGACAACATAGATTTTACTAGGATGTATGTTTTCTCTAATTAAATTTTCTCTAGAATAATTAGTATAAGGTAACAAAACCGTAGATAGATGATCAATTAGAACTCTATTTTTCTCTTCTGGCATTCTTATGTCATATGCACGCATTCCCGCTTCTAAATGTACAATTTTTATTCCATGATGCGCTGCTGGAATAGCAGACAAACCACTATTTGTATCACCAAGAATGATCAATATGTCAGGGTTCTCTTTAAGAAAAATTTGTTCGCTTGTCTTAATTACGTCGGCAATTTCATTGCCGTATTTGTTAGTTTTTATTTTTAAATTATAATCTGGCTTGCGAAGTTTTAGTTCTTGAAAGAAAACTGAGCTTAATTCTTTTGTAAAATTCTGATTTGTATTTACCATGATATGGTCAAAATTCTTATCAAGAAGCGGAAAGATCCTAGAAAGTCGAATAATTTCAGGTCTTGTCCCAAATAGTGACATTATTTTCATGTTAAAAATCAATTTTGTAGCTAATTAAAATGTTCAATAGTAGATTTAGAGTTAATACAGTGATTGACTAAGACTTATAAAATAATGAGCAAGAATATTTTTGATTTGGAATACTCTTCTATTTTAAATGGTAAAAATATTCTGATAACTGGAGGAACCGGTAGCTTTGGTTACCAAATATTAAAAGAATTAAGAAGCTATAGACCAAAAAAAATAATTATTTTTAGTAGAGATGAAAATAAACAACATCTCATGAAACAAGAACTATCTGATGAAAAAATTTCTAGAGTAATAAATTATGTAATTGGAGATGTTAGGGATTATTCACGTTTACATACTGTTTGTGCAGACATAGACATTGTTTTTCATGCTGCAGCACTAAAACAAGTCCCACCAACAGAATTGTATCCTTTAGAAGCAGTATATACAAACATTATTGGTTCACATAATTTAGCAAGAGCTGCAATTGCAAGAGGGGTAAGCCATGTTGTAGCAATTAGTACTGATAAAGCAGTAAAGCCAGTTAATACAATGGGTATGACAAAAGCTATACAAGAGAAAATTTTCCGTTCTGCTCAATATGAAAAAAATAAAACAATACTTTGTTCTGTAAGATATGGTAATGTTCTTGGAAGTAGAGGAAGTGTTATTCCGTTGTGGGATAGTAAAATCGACAAAAAACAATCACTTCCAGTAACTCACCCTGATATGACAAGATTTCTATTAACACTTCATGATGCCATCCAACTTGTTTTTTATGCATTAAAAAATGCAAAAGGAGGAGAAATATTTGTTAGAAAAGCACCTGCAGCTAAAATTTTGGATCTGGCAAAAGCATATGCAGAATTAGTTACTAAGAAAAAGAATTATCCAATTAAATTTGTGGGAATTAGACCTGGTGAGAAAGTTCATGAAATTTTAATTTCTGAAGAAGAAATGAGGTTTGCTAGATCTAAAAAAGATCATTTCATAGTAGAAAAGGAAGATTACGAATATGATAAAGCATCTACAAAGAAAAACTTGAGTTTTAAAGAATATGATTCTGGTTCAGTAAAAGGTTTGACTATAAAAGAATTGAAAAAACTTATGCGACAGCTGTCGTGGATAAAATAGAAATAATTATTTCTGTTTGGGCACATAACAGGTGTTGTTTAGAAATTATTAGTATTAAAATAACTAATTTTATTTAAAATATTTTCTAAAGTAACTTCATGATAACCACTAACTTCGTATACATTAGCACCAGATTGACGTGCGGCATCTAAGCCTTTAGGAGAATCTTCTACAATCATACATTCTTTTACATCCAGGTTTAATTTTTCAATTGCGATTTTATATCCTTCTGGAGAGGGCTTTGGCGTGCGTACATCTTCATTTGAAATAACAAAATCCATATATTGTGACTGACCCGTTTTTTCTAACATTAACATAGCACTCTTTCTAATACTGTTTGTAACACATACTTTTTTGAAATTTTTGGTTTGTTCATGTAGGCGAGTTTTACTTGGATCAGCAAGGGCTAATTTTTCTATGACTTCAAATGTTTTTTCTTGTTTTTTCTCCCAAATTTTATCAAATAACTTTTTGTCCAACCTTCCCTGATTATTTAGAATTTCTAATTTTTTTATAGTTGGTATGCCATTAAATGTACTAATATGCTCATCCCTCTTGATTACAAAGCCACACACTTCTTTTAATGCAGCATTAAGGGATTCATAATGCCACTCAGTTGCATCAACTAATACTCCATCAAGATCATATAGAATTGCTTTTATCAAGTTAACCAAAACTCTGGCATATCAGTACATATAGCATCCACTTTAACCGCATTAACTATATCCTTAACTTTGTCAATATCTGATTTTCTATTATGAAGTTCAGGTGAAACTATTGCTAATTTTATTCTATATTTCTTTAATGAAATTAGAAAATCAGCATCATACCAAATTTCATTAAATGAATCTAACCAAACCCATGGGCAGTTTGGAATTATATCCTTTTCATATTCACTTAATCGAAATGCACAATTTAGATCATGACTTATAGCTTTGTGAAGTGATGAGGTTGGCCAATCAAAAGTAAAATAATTAGTAATTTTTGATCTGGATAAAATTATTTTTAATTCTGCTTCAATTCCTACACTTTTAATATTTATAGCGAGAAAAGAGTTTTTTGGTGCGTAAGTAATAAAATCTTCTAGTTTAATGCTTTGCTCATTAGGATGATCATGCGCTAAAACTAATTTATTATTATATTCACTAATATCAATTTCTAGACCAAATTTGGGATTTATTTCTTTAATAGAATTTACTCTGTGCTTAATTATAATCAAACAATATTTGTGAAATACAATAGAATAAAATTATTTGTTAAATGATTTAAAATAAAAGTAATTAATATAGATAAAAAATAATCTTTATTCATGAAAATCCTTATTCCAATGGCAGGAAGGGGTAAAAGATTTGAAGATGCGGGATATAGTTTTCCAAAGCCGTTAATCGACATAAACGGAAAAACTATGATACAAATAATCATTGAAAATCTCAACTTTAATGCAGAGCATATACTCATTTGTCAGAAAGAACATTATGAAAAATATGCCCTGAAGGAAATTCTAGAATTAGTTACTACAAATTGTAAAATAATCCAAGTGTCAGAAATGACCGAGGGTGCAGCTTGCACTGCTTTGCTTGCAAAAGAATTAATCAATAACAATGAAGAATTAATTATTGCCAATAGTGACCAATGGGTAAATTGGAATAATCAGCATTTTCTTACATTTTTACGGGATAATAATGCAGATGGAGGAATAGTAACTTTTTATTCAACTCATCCAAAATGGAGTTTTATAAAACTTGATGATGAAGGGAAAGTAACTGAAGTTGCTGAAAAAAAACCAATAAGCAATATTGCAACTGTCGGAATATACTATTTCAAAAAGGGAAAGTATTTTGTTGAAGCTGCAGAGCAAATGATCAAAAAAAATATTCGAACTAATAATGAATTTTATATTGCACCTGCATATAATGAGATGATTCAAGTAAATAAAAAAATCCTGAATTACCCAGTAGCAGAAATGAGAGGCCTTGGCACTCCCGAAGATTTATCAAAGTTTCTAGAAAGTATAGATAAAAAACTTATAGCTACTGAATCCTAAAAATTATTTTGAATGTTTAGTTCTCATTCTTCTTAACATATTCACAAATCCATCAATATATTTAGGCATATTAATTCGGTCTGGATTAAATTGTAAACCAGAAATAAACTGTGGATATGCATAGTCACAAATTATAAATGTGATATTTTCAAATTTAGTATTGTCTTCTGTACAATATCGCATCACTTCATCACCAAGGCACTGCTCGCACGTATAGAGATTTGTAGTTTTGATTTTTGAGAACATTTTTTTTTTAATAAGATCAGATTTTGCTATAAAGAACTGAGGCATAAAATCAGTAGTATCATCTTTCTGAACTCGAGTTAATTCTTGGTTAGGTTCCCAAAATACTTGACCTACAGCACGTGAAATTCCAACTGATTTTTTGTCATGAACCATATTTGTAATGATTTTTTTTATTCCATTTAGATTAGAAATTGATACATCGCCGGTAATTCCAATCCACCAATCTACATCAAAATTTTGGGCTGCTGTAAATCCTGCACTGTAGTTTCTAGTAACTGCCTTTGAAGGTATTGTGGTTGCCCCAGATTTTAAATCTCTCTCTTTCAAATATTCTTCTTTTGTACCTGCAAGATCGGGTAATTTCTGATAAAAATCTACATTATCTTTGTCTAAAAGTTTTGAAGATTGGTTTGGATCGGATTGAATTACAATGATGGTACATTTATTCTGATTTAAAATATTTACAGTATTTTGGACTGTATCTATTTCATCATACATCGTAATAACAAATCCAATTTTCACATTAATTCTAGTTTTTTTATATAATTAAATTTTTGAATATTAAATGTCACAATTTTTTATTTATTTTATAAACGATGGCCTCTGTTATATCTGATTTATAAAGTAATTCAAAATTTGATGGAATTTCAGAATTTTCAGGATCTAATAATACCAACAAGTCGTAAGCCTGGGTTGAATTATAGGTAGATAATCTAAGTTGGTGAGGGTGCTGTATTTCGGTGTATTTAGATGAATCATGTGATTTGATGTTTGGATAGTATACAATATAATCTGGACTTGGATTGATTTTATCAAACTTATCTGCAGGATTGCTCATTATATTTGAGGTATACCTATCTTTATCTGACCAATTTTCACGTGTTATGTATTTCATAATGGGGTCATCTTTCACTCCTTCCAAATAACTTGCAGCAAGATATTTTCCACCAGAATAATAAGAAACTGTTGGGTCTAATGACATTATGTAACTATTCTCAATGTTTGGTTGCTTTGCTAATATATCTCCAATAATTTTGCTTTCATACCCTCTTTGTAATTTTTCATTATTATTGAATATTAGAAAAAATTCATTGTAAATATTTTCAAAATTTACTTGAATAATTTCCTGTTCATAAAGCCAGAAATCAGTTAGTTTGTAGGTAAATCCCATGTTCACTAATAAAATTAATAAAATTGATATAATGATAATTTTTTTTGTAGTTTGATTGAGATTATGGTTTCCAGTATTCTGTTTTAATTTAAGGTAAATTTTAGGAATAAATTCTACAAAAAATACAGCACTAAGTATTGCAATTATAATCCATAGAGGAAATAACTGATATGATCTACTTAGTGTAACTGTAGAAATTATTAGTGGAAAAACAACACTTAAGATTAACAATGGTAAAAAATTTTTTTGAATATTTTTGAAGTGGATAATAAACAATATTAGAATTGGAATTATTATAATTGAAAAGAAATGGATGGTAGGTTTTCCATATAGTAGGACAATAAGGGATGAAAGTATTACACTTCCAAAAATTATACTTAAGTTAATTTTGTTTAATTTAATTTTTAAAATGTATGATAAACCTAAGATTACTGGCAACATGCCAACATATGGTATTAAGGGTATAATCGAAATATTTGCAACTTTACCAAAATTAAAAAGAAGATTTGGCGTATTATGAAATACACTATAGAAATAATTTTCCATAAATAAATCAAAATCAAGAAAGACTATATCAAAAATAGAACCAGTTTGAGTCTGATGCATACTCATTAAATCACTTCTCCATTCCTCTGCACCATACTTTGCTGTACCAGATAAATGCCATGCCAGGCTCGTATCAGAAACTGTTTCATGAGTGGAATAATTGTAAATCAGGAGAGGGGATACTGCTAATAAAAAAACACCCCCCATTATTATAGCATGTTTAGAATTTATGCGGATTTTTTTATTTCGAACAAATAGAAAAATTAGAAATGAAATAAAAACAATAAATCCTTGAAATCTTATACAAGAAGCAAGTCCTAATGTTATACCTACAATTATTATGTCAATTAGTTTTATTTCTTTTTTAGTAATAAAATAAAATGAGAGAAATATCAAAAATAGAATTAATACTTCGTTAAATGCTAAAACTGATAATAGTGCTAATTGTGATGTAAAAACAAAAAATAGTTGTACTGTCAACGCTATTTTAGCGTTGAAAATATTCTTTGTTATGAAATATGATAAAAATACAATTCCAGTGCATCCAAGAATTGAAATTGATTTCATGACTAGAAATGCATCATGAAAAACTGAAGTTAAATAGGCGTATAATACTGCTCCTCCAGCACTTGCATTAGGTATTACAACATTTTCTCCACTTCCAGATAGTATCTGTTGACCCCAATTTAGAAAAAATATACCGTCTGCTTCAAACCAATAATCATGATGAAAGAAGCTAACATATGAAAAAACTAGAAAATATGCTAGTGTTACAAAAATTGGGATCTTTTTTGATTTAGCCGTATAGACGAATGAATTTTTTGTAGACATTATTTTTAAATTTTATTTCTTCTATTTTTCTTTACATTAATAGCATAAAGTAACATTCTCGTCAAAATCATCTCATTAATATTCAGATTATCATTAAAATTTCTTATTAGATCGTTTAGAGACACTGAATAATATAGTCGCCATTAAAAATAATATCAGGCCAGATACTAGAAAAGTAGCTCCTATCAACGTAAAAGGAACTGAAAAGTATCCTATGTTATTATATGTCACAATCACATCAGCTGCAAAATAAATTCCAAACAGAATTATAATAACTCCTGGAATTCCAAGAAATTTCATCGGTGATTTAATTGCAATTTTTTCTAAAATGGTTGATACTACTTCACCTGTATGCGAAATGGGATTCTTTGTAGATGTATCAGACCCTGTATTGTAAATTACCGTAACTTTTTGTTCAGAAATACGAAGTCCTTTTTTTGCCGCATCGATTAGTATCTCAACATCTGCTCCAAAACCATTAATCTTGAAATCTAATTTTTCTATAATATCTTTTGAATATGCTCTATACCCACTTTGTGTGTCCCTAACAGATATCTGAGTTGCCATGTTTGCCATTTTATCTAATATCTTATTCCCAAATCGTCTATAATTTGGCATATCAGCTGCACCATCAAAACGATAACCAATTACGATGTCTGATTTTTTTTGCTCTATATCACTCACTAGTTTTGGGATTTCTTCTGGAAGAAATTGACCATCTCCATCAATGGTTACAATAATATCATCTTTAGAATGTAGAGCAAATTTGAAAAGAGTTCGCAATGCTTCACCTTTTCCTATATTTGTACTGTGTCTAATCACATGTGCACCTGCAGCGTCAGCTACTTCATATGTATCATCAGTTGAACCATCATCACAGACTACAACATGATCTGAAAATTTAAAACATTTTTTTATAACATCATCTATTACTTTTCCTTCATTGTATGCAGGAATACATACCAATATTGACATACGGTCATCTAACCCAAATTAGGCTTAAAAAACATTATGAAAAATTCCTTACTGATTAAATAAATACATTTGAACCATTTTCGATATATTTTAATTTCAAGTTAAATTAGGAGTTTTGCTAGAAAAATTATGAAAAGTGCATTAATTACTGGTATTACAGGTCAAGATGGTGCTTATCTCGCTAATTTTCTTTTAGGCAAAGGATACAAGGTTTTTGGTGGACATAGGCGACTATCTACTCCTAATTTCTGGAGACTTTATGATCTTGGCATTCGTGATAAAGTAGAATTATTACCATTAGATATTCTGGACTCTAGATCAATTTCTGAGGCATTAATCTCATCTACACCTAATGAAGTGTATCATTTGGCAGCACAAAGTTTTGTAGGTGCCTCATTTGATCAGCCACTTTACACTTCTGACGTAACTGGGTTTGGCTCTGTAAGATTATTAGATGAAATTCTAAAATTTAATAAAAAAATAAAAGTTTACCAAGCATCTTCAAGTGAAATGTTCGGAGAAGATAATTCTCCTATAAAAAATGAAGCCTCTACATTCAAACCAGTTAGTCCATATGCAGTTGCAAAATTATACAGTTACTGGATGGTTCGTGCATATAGGAAAGGGTATGGCATACATGCTACAAATGGAATTTTATTTAATCATGAATCGCCACTGCGTGGATTAGAGTTTGTTACAAGGAAAATCTCTAATGGTGTAGCAAAGATTTCTCTTGGACTTTCAAAATCACTAAAACTTGGTAACTTTGATTCTAAAAGAGATTGGGGTTATGCACCAGAATTTGTAGAAGGTATGTGGAAAATGCTACAACAAAAAAACCCTGACGATTATGTTCTTGCTACAAATGAAACTCACACAATACGGGAATTTGTAAATGAGGCATGTAAGATTGCAGGAATATCCAGTACAAAGATTAAGACTGATAAACAATATTTACGACCAATAGATGTTCAATATCTTCGTGGCGATTATAAAAAAGCAAAGAAAAAACTTGGTTGGAGTCCAAAAACTAAATTTAAAAAATTAGTTAAAATTATGGTAGAAGAAGATCTAAATCGTTGGGA
>Ga0066372_10000671_pt1 | contig 13072 bp, 14 predicted proteins | sample Knorr_S15_td_250_FD_77011 | JGI IMG/M metagenome (GOLD analysis project Ga0066372, IMG submission 77011) | Marine microbial communities from Southern Atlantic Ocean transect - Knorr_S15_td_250_ad_251m_LV_A | ecosystem: Environmental > Aquatic > Marine > Oceanic | place: Southern Atlantic ocean... | reverse complement strand
TTAGCCAACTCGACAAGATGCTCCCTTCTTTGTTCAGTTAGAGAAGAGGCCGTGGGATTCTGAAAAGTGGGAATCGTGTACAAAAATTTAGGGCTTAAACCTCCTTCTAAACCTTTTTGTAGCACATCTGTATCTAGTCCATCTTCGTCAGTAGGAATTCCAACAATATTAAGAGAGTGCTCCCGAAAAATTTTTTCGATCACGAAATAGGTTGGCTCTTCCACTACAACCGTATCCCCAGAATCTGCGTACATAGTCGCCGCCAAATCCAAAGCCTGTGAAGCTCCGGCAGTAAGAAACAAATTATGAGGATCCACATCTGGAAGATATGCCTTCTGATCTGACAAAAATGATGCGAGGCTTTCTAAAAAGGGCCCATAGCCCTGAGTTGCTCCATACTGTAAGGCAGAGTTATCACCCTTTGAGAACATTCTGGATGAAGCTTCGCTTACCTCATTGAAAGGATGCAATCGTGATGAAGGGTGTCCCCAGCCAAGGTCTATAACCCCAGGCTTAATATCAACGAGTAGGGATGGTAAATTTTTCGGCATGTTATATGGAGACTATCCTGCTGGTTTTCGAAATATGTATATATCCTTCGCTGGTGATGATGATTCCAGGTTCCATTGGTCCGCCACAAACTCCATAGTTTTAGGTCTATAAAAACTTATATGTGTAGGATCCAGCCTATAGTACCAGTCCTCAAAATTAATTCCCTCGTACAGAATAGAAGTCATAATTCCAATCAGTCCCCCCGGTCTAACTAGATCGTGTAAAATCTGGAAATCTTCATTTGGTTTTGTAAAATGCTCCGCTGTTTCCGTACTAACTACAAAATCATATAAATTATCCAAGTTTTCGTTATATTCAGCAAAAATAGGATCGAAAATCTCCATTTTGTAACCCTCTGATTCCAGCATGAGGGACAAGGTAGGGCCTGGCCCAGAACCATAGTCCAAGCCAGTTTGGCCCGGTATTAGATGTGGAGTCATTTGGTTTTTCAGTCTACTAAGAAACTTTTGATAGCCAGGATCCGTAGGTGAATTATTGTGTTCCAAGTACCGATCACGCTGTTCATCTACAGTTAATTGGTACTGACTTGGGACAAATACCAACCCGCAATTATCGCAAGATAAGTAAGCACGTTCCAATTTTTTCCTGGCACTTGTAAATAAAAGATCTACGTGAACTGACAGGCATAAAGGACATTCTTTTTTAAGAATCTGAAGACTCACCTTTTCTTCCAACTTCCACGTGGTAGCGCATACGGGATTCGAACCCGTGATCTCCGCCTTGAGAGGGCGGTGTCCTAGGCCGCTAGACGAATGCGCCACGTATAAATCAGCGGTATGACAAATACATTTTACTGCATTGTTTTCGTGAGTGGTGGCAAAAGTGGTGGCAGTAAGTTCTTCGTACCTAGCTTTCAATTCTGGGTTCCATCCTCTTTGCCCACCGATACATTACTGCTGGCGCAGGGATGACCTTTAGTCTGGGGTGTTTTTAGCTATTTGAGTATTTGCTAGTTCCTCGTACCTCAGCAACGATAGACATGACGTTTAGTAGGATAGTGAATAGCCAGAAGGGAACTAGAATGTATATTCCCCATCCAATGTCCTCATCACCACCGTTCTTTGACATATCAAACATCTCTGATGAATTGGTTGCAAAAACAAATAGATAAGCAAGTGTTGGAAGAGCAAGTAAGGCCGCTCCTTTCTTACCCTTGAGGAAATATGCCCCAGCAACCAAAGCTCCAATCGGAAGGACGATGACAAGGAAACTTACTCCTTCAACCGCGAAAGCGATGTAGATGTGAAAGACGACAATCACTGCGTTAGCGATTGCTGCGTTACGAATGTCTGAAAGAAAATTCATTACAGCCATGTTGATACCTCTTAATTAGTTCTATTCATTCCAATTTATAATTATGTCCCGACAATATGCAATGAAGTTCGGACTAGAAATAATTCGAAAATCTGTGTGGGGCTATGCTCGCTGAGGGGAGATAGCGAGGGATGAATCCCCTCTTGATGATTTTTTTGGAGAGTATTGTGACAACACTTCCTGGCAAAAGCGGGTGAAGGTTCGTTGAGGGGATAGAATCCATGGAACCCTATCCCCGTACTACTTTGCCTTTACTGGCTATGGACAATCCTACTCACTATTCTGATAGGAGATTGCGTTAACAATTCAGGGACACTTCCCAAATTACTTACAGCCTCAGCCTGTTGTTCTTGGATATCTTGGAGGTTTTCCGCAAATCTTGAAACCCTTATTCTGCCAGCTGGACCAGCCAAAGCCCTACTTATAACAGGCTTCACTGTGGCAGTAGAACTAGCTCTGCTTTCAAGTAGTGCATTAACTAATTCTTCTCTTTTCCCAGGTTTAGAATTTAGGATTGTTCTCGATATTATTTTGGGCTCGTATCCGTCAGGTAGAGAAGCGATTGGGTCACTAATTATTTCTGAGACGACCCAAGTTGCCCTTTCACACAGAGCATCGATAGAATCAAGCCTTTGCATCATTACACTATCATTGAGTGATGCCTCTTGAAGAGCATCAAGTTCATCCAATGACTGAAACCCACCAATAAGACTTACTATGCTTGGCCGGTCTGTTGTGGGGTTTGTTACCGAGACTGGTACAGCTACATTTCCCGGTCTTCCAACAGCTTTCACGGATTCTTTAACCGCCTCTAAAACAGCGCTGGTTTGGCCCGGATTTGGATATCTGATGAAATTCATAAAATATGACATATTCAATACTCCTTTTATTATTTATTGCAACTATACGCAATTTGAACTCATATTTGGTTAATAAACGTTAAACCGCTCTGGTTATTTCTAGGTATTAATAATTCGTATCTGCATCCTATTTAACTCAAAAAACCGGCGACACAAGGCTCCATGAAAAAAGATGGCTGGGGACGAACACTCTTCATGCCGGCTTACGCAGGTGGGACGCTAGCCGGCATGATTAATCATGCTGTAATACTTTGTCCTAACTTCTTGGTACACCACCTGTGTTTGTTGGGTGCCAGTCGAAGTTAAGCCAACCCGCATAATACGTGTTGATAAATTGAATATCTGAAAAACTGTCCGCCTCCACGACCATTACGCCCGGGGCCTCGCCTCCAGTAACTCCCCACGAACCTATAAGTTTACAAGTATCAGGGAGGGAAGAAGGAAAAGCTTTAACTTTTTCTCTCATTTCAGGTAAGAACTGGCCACTTCCCCTAACCGTTTCAACATCTGCCTCACGGAAATAGGGTCGATAGAATCCCAAAAATGTAATAGCCATATGTAAATTCTCCAATTTAGGTGTATTTTTTAGAAAATAGCTAAATTCTAATAATCTGTCAAACAGGGTTTTTCTTGATGCGAAAGCTTGCTAAGGCCGGAGTATTTGAAATCATATGGGGCACTATGCTCGCTGAATATGGCTGGTTGGGAAGCAACCCCGTAGTGACGAGTATTCATTTTAGTAGAGGGTTTGAAAACAGCTGGTGAATAAACATCCTACAGCAGGTCTATTACTCGGGTTTAGCCCAGTCGTTAAATTCTTCTTTACCCCCCCGCACTTTCCAATCTGAATCGATTGTCAATTTGCTGGTTATTCCCCCACGCACATTGAATTCCATAACCAAGCGAATCCGTTTAGGGGAGTAAATATCCATTAAGTCGTCATAAATAGTGTTGATAATTCGTTCATATGAAATACGTGTATCTCTAAATTGGAATAAATATTGTTTTAGTGACTTTAATTCAATAACACTTTGGCCCGGATAAAATGTTATGTTAGCCACAGCAAAATCAGGTTGTGCTTCGGCGCCAATAAACGTTATTTCTGGGGCATGAATCTTAATTTCATATGCCTCAGCAGTTGGGTTGCCTATCTTCTGCAAGATACTGGATTCACTCCATTTACTCATAATTGCTCCCAATGGAATTGAAATTGTCTCAATTTATTGTGGCATGAGCCTAGTTATATTGCTATTGAGGGGCGAGGAATGAGTAGCCACAAAGACGAAGCTTCTCAATACATTCTTGCTGGCGCTGGTACAATTATTTGGGCATCTCAGTCTCTCCACTGGGACTGAGGTGACCGTTAATCTTCTCGCAAATCTAATCCAAATTTTTCTATTAGTCGTCACGGCTGGTATTGGCAAAAACCGAACCCCAATTAATATTTTGTCTTGACCCCTGATGCTTTATATTCATTAATCATAATGACGAATGGAATTGGAGGCATTGATGTTAAATTCTAAAACTACCGGTTATATGCTCATCATGGGACTGGTAGCAGTGATTGTCGTAATTATTGCTATAGCTATGCAAGCTCAGGATGGAACCGCCGCAGAATTGGTTGCTTGGGCTGCAGAAAACGAGAGTACATGGCAAATCGTAGTCCCGGTTAATATGATTGCCAATCTCCTATTGGTCATATTTACGGTTGGGTTCGTCTCTTGGGCTAAAAGTATCGACCAATCCAACGGCGCAATCACCATTGGGAAGTATTTGGCGTTACTGGCATTGTTTCTGATTTGGGTTGGAGATTTGTCTCAGGTAGCAGCTTTCAATACAGCTGCAGACAATACAGATGCTGCCCATGCACTGGTAAGCCTAAGTAGAGAATTTACATGGCTTGGCATCTCAACTTTGCTGGCTAGTTTCTTTGTTGTGGGTACTGTCGCGTATATGAAAAAATCCGGTACACCGGCTTTGAACGGGCTCCTCGGATTAGTGGGAATAGTGGGGAGTGTTGGGGCTTTCATACCGGCGGAATGGAGTGATTTATTTTGGGTTTTCGGTTTCGTTATAGGAATGGGACTCCTGGCAATCATAGGTGTGCAAAAAGTTCGTAGTTAAAAGCTAGATTAAGCGAATTGGTTTGCACAGCTATGTGAACAAGGACTCAGGAGAGGTATTTTTAACACACCGCTGGGGCTGAGATGAGCTTTACTTGCGCTCTCTCAGCTTATCCTTCATCTCCCTTATGTGGGGGTTATGGTCATCTTTGTAAGAATGTTCATCAAGCACTTCGCTATGAAAATATTTCCCCACAATGCCAAGAACCAATAGGACCCCAGAAACAATAGCTCCAAGGAAGAATATTCCCTTCTCAAACGCCAGAAATCCGCCAAAGCAGACTAAGGATGAGGCAACGAGTATTAATATATACAGTACGAATTTATTATTTCGCCAGCCAGAACCCTCGGCAAATTGCCTTTGGATTTGTTCATATCTAGATAGATGCTCTCTAGAGCCTCCATACTGGTCTTTGAACCACTCTATGATTCTGCCAAACATACGCATACTTCCCCCACCATTATAGGCACCTTCGTATTATGTGCCCGTGAAAAAGATAGTGATGGCTCTCACCCATTCCCCTATTTTCCATTTGAGTTAAATACTCAACTAGTATAGGAGCGGCTCCCACAAAGGCGGGGTTGAGCCTGATTGTTCGTCCGCCTAGAGAGGGCGGTGCCCTAGGCTGCTAGACGAATACGCCAAGTGTAAAAACGGTTTTGCACCGCTAGATTTTAAATCAGTATTCGGGTTCATGTTCACAAAAGTGTTCCCGGTCTTTTTCATAAATACCTAGTGCCCATCGGCGTTTTTCTTCGATCAGTGCCGCCTGAAATTAGGCTTGGATTAGCCTCTATAAAAAGAGTGGCTAATTTATATTTGCCTTTTATTAATTCCAAGGTTTGTGGGATTGTAGGTTCCCGGAGTCGAAGTAGCGACAGCGGAATCTCATGCTAAACCCATAGTGGGAAAGTGGTGATTTCAGCCGTGAGAGGAGGGTGACATGGGTAGCTATATAAATGCGATACGGTTAATTTTCTGGCTGGGGATATAGGAATCGAACCTATGCTTACAGATTCAGAGTCTGTTGTCCTACCGCTAGACGAATCCCCAGTATTACACAAATTTTAACAAGGCAATATAAGCGACACAAGGGAAGCACATGGCATCTAACCTGTTGCCGAGCGGGTAGGGTAGACCATAAAATTCAACCATAAAGCAGAAAATATCTGAGCTAGAGGTCCTAATGTACACAATAGATCTGAGTGGTAAAACCGCCGTTGTTTTTGGAATTGCAAATCAAAGGAGCATAGCCTGGTCTATAACTAAGATTCTCTCTGATGCGGGAGCAGAAATAGTCGCTGCATATCAAAATGAAAGAGTCAAAAAACCAGTTTCAAAGTTAATATCCGAGCTTCCGAATGTATCGATGATTGAATGTGACGTTAGCGATGACAAAAACGTTGAGTCGGCTTTTTCCCAAATCAAGTCCATTTCAGGAAAAGTGGACATTGTTGTCCATTCAATAGCGTTTGCTCAGAAAGAAGATTTGGGCGGTAGGTTTGTGGATACCGAACGTGAGGGGTTTAGGGTAGCACTAGATATTAGCGCCTACTCTCTTGTGTCAATATCCAGGCATGCTTCCCAACTAATGACTGAAGGTGGAAATATCATTACCATGTCATTTATGGCCGCAGAGAAAGTCTTCCCCGGTTACAACGTCATGAGCACAGCAAAAGCAGCCCTAGAAAATGAAGTGATGCAATTAGCCAATGATCTCGGCCCCGACGGAATAAGAGTAAACGCTATCTCAGCAGGGCCTCTGGACACCTTATCGTCCAGAGTGATAAGTGGGTATAGAGACATGAAAAAGGCACATCTAGAAAGGGCTCCGATGAAAAGAAATATAACTCATGATGAAGTGGCCTCTACTGCTCTATATCTTTGTAGCGATATGTCTAGTGGTGTGACCGGTGAGGTAGTTCACGTCGACACTGGCTATCATGTGATGGGGATATAGTAATGCCTTGGGCGCAAACCATTGTAGATGCTCTCAAAGAACATGAAATAAGTTTGATAGCCTACGTTCCCGATTCAAGTATTCACCAAGTCACCAAGATAGTGGATAAGGACGAATATTTCCATTTGGTCTCAGCAACACGCGAGGAGGAAGCTTTAGGAATCGCAGCCGGAGCTTACGCTACTGGAAGAAATGCTGCCGTTTTCATGCAGTCCAGTGGGTTTGGCAATTCTATTAACGCTGTGGCAGGACTTGCTATACCGAGCCGAATTCCCATTCCTATGTTCATTAACCTGAGAGGGGAGCATGGTGAGTTTAATATCGCGCAGGTAACTATGGGCCGATCTACAAGACCCATATTAGATGTGCTCGGCATACCGCATTACACTTTGGATAGCGAGGAGAGACTCAAAGAAAAGGTCAAAGGAGCTTTAAAATTATGTTATGCATCAAGGGAGCCTTTGGCCCTTTGTATGACACCTCTACTTCATGGAGGTAAAAATGTTTAGATATTCCGCCACCAAAAAAATAATAGGCAATTTGAAGAGAGAACCGGTTGTATCTAACCTGGGACCGACATCTGATGAGCTATGGCATGCTTCAGATAGAGACAGAAATTTTTACACTTACGGGTCTATGGGGCTCTGTTCATCCATTGCGCTAGGAATGGCCTTATCCTGCGATGAAAAAGTCATTTCACTGGATGGTGACGGATCGATATTAATGAATCTTGGAACGATAGCAACGATTGGACGGGAAGCTCCGGCTAATCTCATAGTTATTGTCTGGGATAACGAGCAATGGGCTCAGACCGGCCATCAGAAAAGCCATACCGCATTTGGAACAGATTTAGAACTGGTAGCCAAGTCCAACGGAATCGAAAAATCCTTTACAGTAGCGGACGAGGAAGAGTTAGACTCAATTCTTTTGCAAGCGTTGAACGAAGATGGACCATGGTTCATAGTAGCCAAGATAGAAGATGAACCGTACCTTTCGGTGGCACCTGTCGAACCAGAACACACTCTCCACCGATTTCGTCAAACCTTCGTCGATAGACCAGACCGAGTCGGCTGATTCACCGCTTCTGCTTCAACAAAGGGGATGATTTTTTCCCTTATCGACGGCATAAATAGACCTGCTATTGCGACCAGCAGAAATCCAATTACTGAATTTATCATCAAGGCATTAGGGGCACCAATCCATTCAGAGATAGCTCCTATAATTAAAGATCCGATTGGGCCCGCACCGATTGCTATGGTAACGACTCCCAGGACTCTTCCTCTAAGTTCCGCCTTAGAAACAAGCAAGACTATAGTCGATTGCATGGTTCCGAATCCAGATGTACCAATTCCCAAAAACAATAACACCAGGAGCGATAAAAAATACCAGCTGGAATTGGAAAAGAGAAACAATGCCACAAGGGACAATAAAGAACCATACAAATATATTCTGCCGTGGTATTTCATTCTGCTCTGTGATGCTATTCCAATAGAGCCCATTAATGCCCCCAACCCATCACTAGCCATCAAAATACCCATTAACAAAGGCCCTACATTTAATATCTCTTTAGAAATCACAGTCACCATCTGCATGTAGGGGAAAAGAAGTAGATTCATTAATATCGTAATGACGATAACAGCAGAAATAGTCTGGTTCGTAAAAGCATATTTAAACCCTTCAGCCAAGTTTGCATATATCTGGGAAATTCCGCCGCGATCTTCTCCGTCGTTTGCAACATCAATTCTATTTTTTGACTGGGAAACCTTCAAAATCATTAGGCATCCGACAATCATAAATGAGGTAAGCATCAAATAGGATCCACCAACGCCCACAAGGAAAATCATCGCTCCCGCAAGTGCTGGGCCGACCATTTTGCTTACATGCATTCCTACAGAATCTAAAGCCACACCATTGGTTATTCCTCTGGACCCGAGCATATCCATAATTAAAGACCTTCGGGAGGGGTTGTCTAGAGACCAACCTAGCCCTGGGATAAATATCGCTATATACGCATACCAATATTCCACAGACCCGAATATAAATAGCAGAGACATTACGGTAGCTGCCGCCAAATTAAGAAATTGAGTCGCAACTATTAATTTTTTGCGGTTTAATTTATCAGCAAGGAATCCCCCAAAAATACCGAGAACCAGAAAAGGTACCATCCCAAAGAAACCCACCAGTCCAACCGAAAATGGTGACCTTGTTTGTTCCAAGACGAACCACGATAAGGTGGTCATTTGCATCCATCTAGATACATACATGGAAATATTCGTTCCCCACAGAAGGCGATAATTACTATTCCGAAAGGAATCGAACGTATGCAAATTTCGGATATTTTTCGTATTTATTCGTGAATTATTCGACATGAATTATTAGTCATATATTCTACAGCTCACACGCAACACTTCAAGAGTTAAGCAAAACAACATATTATTAAAAAGAAATCTTAACTGGAATGGGAAAAGCCAAGTTGATGGGACAATAGTTGCTTCTTAGCATCTCAAAAAAGGCCAGGAATTTGGAGAAGTTTATGGAAATTAAAAATTTGGAGACATTCCAACTTAGTGCTCCGTTAGAGATACCCTTCGGATGGTCACAAGACACAATAAGCAGCAGATCTGTAGGTCTTGTAAAAATCACTACCGACGACGGCATAGTTGGATGGGGAGAGGGATGTGGTGGCCCGTCAGCCGCAGTTGTTGAAGACATCTTGGCCCCATTGATAATAGGTGAAAATCCGATCAATAGGTTGAAATTATGGCAAAAGATGTTCCATTCCCTCTATAACGCTAACCTCGCCGTGGGGTATGGGGGATCTGCCATCAGCGCCATCGACACAGCTTTATGGGATATAACAGGTAAAATTCTAGGACTTCCTATATACGACCTCTTAGGTGGCCAGATCAGAAATAGTGTCCCTGTTTATGCGACAGGTTTGTACTACACTGAAGGAGAAATGCCTACTCGTTTATTAGCTGAGGCTAGGGGGTACGTGGAATCCGGATTCATAGGAATGAAAACAAAAATAGGTGGATTGAAAATTGAAGACGATGTGAAAAGAGTAAAAGCTATTCGAGACGAAATAGGCCCTGACATTAAATTAATGGTGGATGCAAATCAGGCTTACAACGCATCTTCGGCCATAAGAATTGGACAAAAACTCGCACATCTGGACCTCGTTTGGTTCGAAGAACCAGTAAACGCTCAAGATATCGATGGGTATTTAAGTGTTAAATCTTCATTACCTATGGCTATAGCCGGGGGCGAAAATCTCCGCACAAGGTATGAATTTCAGCAATTTTTATCTAGAAGGGCTTATGACATAGTCCAACCAGACATAATCAATGTCGGTGGGATCTCAGAAATGAGAAATGTGGCTATGACAGCAAACACGATGGGAATCCAGGTGAACCCTCACGTCTGGGGATCTCCCATTATGATTGCAGCCAGTCTACACGTAGCCTCAACATTACCTCCATGCCCCCCCAGCGGAAATCCTGAACCATTTGTTCAAGAAACAGTAATGGAGTACGACAGAACACCAAGTGCCATTCGGGACGATATCAGTCCAGAAACATTCGTATTAACTAATGGTCGGTTAGAAGTGCCAACAGGCCCAGGATTAGGCATAACAGTAGATGAAAAAGCTGTACGGTCTCTTTCCAGCTGATTTAATTCAATAATACCACCAGAGAAAGATGGCTTTGATTGCTACACATTGAATCTAAATAAAACTACGTCGCCATCTTGAACCTCATAATCTTTACCTTCCACGCGCATCTTTCCAGCCTCTTTTGCTCCCTGCTCTCCATCACACTGCACATAGTCTGAAAAAGAAATAACTTCGGCTCGAATAAATCCTTTCTCAAAGTCTGTGTGTATAGCCCTGGAGGCTCTAGGGGCCAGAGAGTGAGCAGGAACTGTCCAAGCTCTAGACTCTTTCGGCCCAGCCGTGAAATATGTCATCAAGTCTAATAGGTCATAACCTTCATATATCATCCTCACCAGTCCCGGCTCCTCTAATCCAAGTTCCTGCAGAAACTCCTGCTGATCATTTGACTCAAGTTGGGATAGTTCAGATTCTATTTTGGCAGAGATCAAAACAGCACCTGCCCCTTCTTTTTTTGCTGTATCAAAAACCAATTGCGAATATTGATTCCCCTGAGAAGCATCTGATTCATCAACATTACAAACATATAAAACAGGTTTAGCAGTCAATAATTGAAGGCTCTTAAATAAAGCCTCATCAACAGGCTTAATATCCATCATTCGTACTGGGCGCCCTTCTCGCAGCAGAACCAATGCTCTTTCTACAAGCCCTAAGATGTCCTGTGATTCTTTATCTCCACTTTTTGCTTTTTTTTCTAACGAATATTCTCGTTTTTCCAGTGTTTCCAAATCTGCGAGCATCAGCTCAGTTTCCACAGTTTCAAGATCCGAAATGGGATCTATTTTTCCTTCTACATGAACAATATTTTCATCATCAAAACATCTCAGCACATAAGCTATAGCGTCCATTTCTCTGATATTTGCAAGGAATTGATTTCCCAATCCCTCTCCTTTAGAAGCTCCTTTCACAAGTCCGGCTATGTCCACAAAGGTCATTCTAGTAGGAACTATGTTTTCGGATTTAGCTATGTCCGCCAGCTCGTATAACCTGGGATCTGGTATTGCCACTTCTCCTACGTTCGGCTCAATTGTGCAAAAGGGGTAGTTCTCAGCTTGAGCCATTGCCGTCTTCGTAAGAGCATTAAAAAGGGTGGATTTGCCAACATTAGGCAACCCTACAATTCCACATTTAAATCCCATTAGCTAAATCCAATATTCCATAGTTATAATCCCCAAAGAGCCTACTATAAGCATAAATTGGTCGTGTTTGGAAAAATAGTAACAAAAAAACCCCGACAAAGCGGGGCTAAACTCTTCCTTTTTAATTGGAAGAATCATTCCAAAACCACACAGTCAGGGTGGATTTAACTAAACCCACCCCAAGGTGCTAAAAATTCTGCAGTGCTAGCTGGCCTTACCAATTCGGAAAACGTTAGTTCCGCATCCGTTTGAGCAAATTCCCTTCGTTGCGGGTCTACCATTCTTCAATGTAACCTGCTGAGGGTTATTAATTTCAACCTTGGCCCTGCACTTTACGCAGTACGCTTCCATATCTCCCTCCTTGTGAGGACTAACTATATAGTTCATATTATTCATATAATTTAACTTAACGCAACCCTTTTTCTACCATATATGGTACTTTCTTTCTGCATTTAGCCTGCTACATATGGTGTTTTTGACCTTATAGGGTGGAAAATTACAGGTGTCTGGATAGCCCAAGACATATTTCTGTAACACATAAGCAACATCTATTTAACAGCAGGGCAATACTTAAGAAACATCAAGTCCATAGACTACAAATTAAATAATTTGGGCGAATTAGTCACACCAAAGTTATTCGTCATAATATGGAGGTCTAATATGGATTCAGGACATACTTCTTGGATGTTGATAGCCACTGCACTGGTGTTTTTCATGACGCCAGGACTAGCTTTCTTCTACGGAGGTCTAGTAAGAGCAAAAAATATAATCAACACGATAATGATGAGTTTCATGTCGATCGCAATTGTCAGCATCGTTTGGGTACTTTGGGGCTACAGCCTAGCTTTCGGCACTGGCAATGCGTTTATTGGAGATTTCAGTCATCTTGGATTATCTGGTATTTCCTTTGCCTCAGCAGAAGGAGACGATATCCCACCTTTGTTGTTTGTGGCATTTCAAATGATGTTTGCGGTTATCACTCCAGCTCTTATCACAGGAGCGTTTGCAGAAAGGTTTAAATTCAGCACCTACCTCATTTTCTTAGTAATCTGGAGCACATTAGTCTACTCACCAATAACCCATTGGGTCTGGGCTTCTAATGTCTTGGCAGATGGTACAGAAGTAAACGGATGGCTCTGGGACCTTGGGGCCCTCGACTTCGCGGGAGGAACGGTAATCCACATAAATGCTGGAATGGCAGCAGTTGCGGCAGCACTTCTAGTTGGGAAACGAAGAAACCCAGGAATACAACCCAATAATGTTCCGTATGTGGTTCTTGGAGCCGCAATCCTCTGGCTTGGATGGTTTGGATTTAATGCGGGTTCAGCGGTAGCTGCTAACGATTCGGCGGCAAATGCTTTCTTGGTGACCAGCCTCGGTGCTTCAACAGCTTCATTGACTCGGGGTGTTGTATCAAACTTAGAAAATG